>Ga0105050_10000065_pt1 | contig 122144 bp, 82 predicted proteins | sample FRY01_FD_78088 | JGI IMG/M metagenome (GOLD analysis project Ga0105050, IMG submission 78088) | Freshwater microbial communities from Lake Fryxell liftoff mats and glacier meltwater in Antarctica - FRY-01 | ecosystem: Environmental > Aquatic > Freshwater > Ice > Glacier meltwater ... | reverse complement strand
TTGGAGGATGTGTTTGCCCTTGGTCCGCGCGCTTTTAGCGCGCCATGCACGCCGGGACGTTTTGGTGGGAGGCTACCTCGAGCGCCCGTCAAGCGCGCAGAATGCGCGCGGACCAAGGCGCCTGCTCGACACCAAGTTGGTAAAGGCCCACCGTTCTTGCCCGGATCGGCGTCGCCGACACCCAACCAACACCACAAGACTTGCGCCGCGTGCGTGGCCCCGCTAGCCTTCAACCATGCGCCCATGGATCAATTGTCTTCGATTGTTGCCTCTCCTCCTAATCACCGCTTGCCCGGAGGAGGCCTTGGAGGCCGTCGATGGCGGCCCCGATATCACGACGTCGGCTGACGCCGAACGAGGCGATATCATTGAAGTGCCTGATATCGAAGATGTATCAATGGCTGACTCTCAGGTTGAGACCGACGCCCAGGACGCGGCAGACCGCGAGGACACGCCGCCAGCGGACGTTGACTTGGACGCGATGGGGATGGATAGCGTCGCGAACGATGTCGCCATGTCGCGCTGCGGCGACGGCGTCGTCGACTCTGGCGAGGACTGCGACGACGGAAATACGTTCAATAGCGATGGTTGCACCACCAGCTGTCGCTTTGGCGCGCGCGTCAACCCACCGAGCGCGGGCGACGTGATCTTCACCGAGCTGATGCTCTCGCCAGGGGTGGCCACCACAGGCCAATGGCTCGAGCTACGCGTCGTCGGCCCGGCGGCAGTGAACCTCGCCGGGTGTACGCTGACCAGCGGCGGTGCCCGCTTTGAGCTGCCCGAGGTCGTCGCCTCGCGCCAGTCCCATGTCACGATCGCCAAGCGGGGCGTCGCGGCCGAAAATGGCGGGTTTGCGGCCGATATCGTGGTCTCCGGGCTCTTGCTCGACCCGACCAGCGGTGCGCTCGAACTCTCGTGCCCATTCCAATCGGATATGCCTGTAGTTATTGACATATTCGCGTGGTCCGATCGCGACTTCCCGGTGATCGCGGGGCGCTCTCTGTCCCTCGACCCCGACCGCCAGGACGGCGCCCGCAACGATGACCCGCGCAGTTGGTGCCCTGGGTCCACCCGCTTTGGCCAAGGGGACCGCGGCTCGCCCGGCGCCGACAACTCCGTGTGTCCCGCGCTGGACCGCCTCATCGACGGCTGCACCCTCGTGGCTGGCCCGAACGCCGGCCTGCCCGACTTCAGCGGCGCCGCCACGGCGTCCTACGTGGACGTCTACGAGCGTGGCCTGACCGATGTGACCGATGGCGCCGACCCGAGCCCCATCCTGACCGTCGAGGTTGGTTTCGGCTCAACATTTCCTATCGACGCGACGTGGCGCTGGACGGCAGCGACTGCCTTCGATGTTGGCGTGAGGTCCGGCAGCGACCGCTATAGAGGCGACCTCGTCTTTCCGGCGGTCGCCACCTACAAGACGCTGGGCCGCGCCTCGCGCGATGGCGGCATTCACTGGACCTACTGCGACGTCGACGGTCAGTCGGTCCCCGGGATCGGGTCCCTAGGACCTGACAGCCCGATGGACCGGCAGGTCCTGCCAAACCCCTGCGATAGCGCGTCGTGCGTGACACCCCCGCCGGCGGCCTGCGCGGACGATACGGTCTCAGCGCTGCTCTATGGCGACGTCGGAGGCTGCACGCCGCGCACCATCGATAGTTTCGACTGCGACTATCATGCATCCTCGATTGATTGCAGGACAGAAGGTCGGATCTGCAATGACGGCGCCTGCGACGGCATCCCGCGCCAAGCCATCGCGGGTGACCTCGCCTTCAATGAGGTCCTCCTCGCGCCCGATCAGGGGGCCGTGTGGCTCGAGATCGCCAACCGCACGGGCGTCGCCGTGAGCCTCGCCGGTTGCGCGCTAGAGGGCGATGATGGTCTCGTCGTGTTGCCAGCCCACGCGGTCCTCGCGCCGAATGACTTTTTACTGCTTAGCCCCGCACCTGAGGTCGCGCCGGTCGAGTCTCCGGCCTCCTCCGCCGCGGTCTACTGGGGCGACGTCCCGGCGATCGACCCGGCCGGCGGGCACATTAGCCTTCGCTGCGAATCGGCCATCGTAGCCTCGTGGTCCTGGCAGGCCCCCGACTGGGCTTGGACGGGGGCGCGGCCGCTGGGCCTCTCGCCTTGGGCCCGCGCAGACGAGGAGGCCACGCGGGCACGCTGGTGCGTCGATGACTTCTCGCCCGAAGGCTCGCCCGGGTCGCGCAACGCGGACTGCCCCCTCGACGTCGTCCCGGTCGAGACCTGCCGCATCGTCGTCCCCGCGACCACCGCGCCGTCGGCGGGCAGCAGCATCTCGGTCGTCGTCCGGTTTAAGGCCCGACCGGCGACGGCGACCTCTATCCGGACAGATGTCTCTTCTCAAATCATTGTCGAGGGCTGGCTCGGGGCCGGTGCAGACGCTCCCGGCCTCGACGCGCCGGGGTGGTTCCTGGCGGCCCCGGACACCAGCTGGATCGCCGCCGGGAGCAACGTCGACGCCGCCGAAGACCGGTATCTGCTTAACTTCCGGGCGCCCGCCGTCGGGGGGGCTCGCCTCTGGGTGCGCGCGACCGCCGATGGGGGCAACCGCGAGGTCCTGTGCGACATCGATGGGATCGTGGGCAACCCCGCGACCGCGCGGCCGCTGGTCCTGACACCCGTGCCAGGGCCTTGCGATCCGGACCCATGCGGCCTGGCTCCGGTCAGCCGCTGCGACGGGGATCTCGTGATGGGCGCTGGCGGCGGCGCCTCATGCCGGGTCGTGAGCGAGGGCGTGGCGGCGGCCTCATGTCTGTGGCCAGAGGTGGTCCTCGAGAGTTGCGCCGCGGTTGGGGCCCGCTGTGAACTGGGGGCCTGCACCGACTACCCGCGAAGGCCCGCGGTCGGCGAGGTGGTCTTCAGCGAGCTGATGGTGATCCCCGCCTCAAACGAGAACGGCGAGTGGATAGAGCTATCAAACGTGCGGCAGGCCGCCTCGGACCTCGCGGGCTGCGAGCTGCGTTCGGGAGGGCCGGGTGCCACGATCGAGCGGTGGGTCTTCCCCGCTGGGGTTGCGCTGCAGACGGTCGTCGCGCGGCAGACTCCGATGGTCGTGGCGCGCAGCATGACGGGCCATGGCGGCGATGGCGTGGTTCCGCGCTTCGTGTGGACGGCGCTCAGCCTCGATAACCGGGCCGACTGGCTTGAGCTTGTATGTGGTGAAACGATCATTGACCGCGTGGCTTGGGACAGCGCCGATGGTTGGGTGCTTGTGCCCGGCTCCGCGCTGTCGTTGAGCGCGTCGGCGCAGGACGGGGCGGCGAACGATGTCCCCGGCGCGTGGTGTCGCCCGCGCACAGCCAGTCCAGGGGCGGCGAACCCGCTCTGCAGGCGGGCCTCCGACCAGTTGGTCAGTTGCAGGGTCGCCGTCACGACCGCGCCCGCCAGCCTCATCGGGGACGAGCAGATGCGGGCGATTTTGGACGTGCGCGAGATCGGTGTGACCGACCACACGGATGGGTTTGACGCCGCGACTGACACACGGGTCGACTTCGCCTTGGTGCCAGCGGCGACGCCCAGCTTCAGCTTCCGGAACGCCCGGTACTTCGAGGCCGCGCCCGTGTTCGATGTCGCCGCTGCGCCCGCCCTCGCGGTCGCATCGGACAGGTGGGCGGCGACCTTTGTGCCCGGCGTCAGCGGCGCCTATCGCCTCCTCGGTCGATACTCAATCGATGCAGGACAAACCTATTCGCTGTGTGATGCCGTCGGGCTTGTGTCACCTCCGGCGCCATCCGAACCTCTGTCAGTGGCTATTCAGGCGGGTGTGTGTGTGCCGAACCCGTGCGTGAGCCCGCCGCCCGCGTCATGCTCGGGGAACACGCTTATCTGGAAACCGAGCCTCGGTAGCTGCACCCGATCTCTCGCGGGCGTCGCCTCATGTAATTACAGCAGCAACTATTTTTCATGCTGGTACTACGGCGGATGCGACGCGACGACGGCCACCTGCGTCAACAGCTACAGCACGCCCAGCCAGCCAGGCGATCTCGTCATCACCGAGGTCATGCGCCAGCCTCTCGGGACGGACGCGGCCGCCGGCGAGTGGATCGAGTTCGAGAACCGCAGCGGCGCCGAGCTCGACCTCAATGGGTGCGAGCTGACCAACGAGACCGACCAGCGCTTCACGTTCGAATCCCCGGGTCCATTCTACGTGGCCGCCGGGGGCCGGACGAGCCTGTGGGGTGCCTCGGACTCCGGCTCGAACGGCGGCGTCTACCTAAGCGATGGTAAGACCCGAGAGCTTAAAGGCTTTCGCATCGCGAACGTCGCTGGCGTGCTGACCGTGCGCTGCGGTGGGCTGCTCATCGACACGGTCGCGTGGGGCCCCGGGTGGCCCGGCTCCGAGGGTGTGACGATGCAGCTCAGCGCGGACGCCATTGACGCCGCGGCCAATGACGCCAAGGCGGCTTGGTGTGCCAGCGTCTCGACCTACGGGCAGGGAAGCCAGCGGGGGACGCCGGACCGTTCAAACGCCCAGTGCCCTTGACCCTCGCGTCGGCCTAGATGCCTACCAGGTCTCGCTGAGGACCACGGGCTCAAGGGCCCCAAGCTTCAGCGATTTCGAGGACTTGTCCGAGTAGTACATGAGGTAGCGCCCGCCGCTGATAGCCGCGGCCGGCGACCGGCTGCCGTTGCCCGGTGAGAAGACCGGGTTAAAGGCGTAGCGCTGCCAGATCCGTCCGTTGTAACTCGCGGCGAACCCGAAGGCGTGCACCGTGCCCTTCTTGCCCGTGTAGAAGAGGCGGAAGACGGCCCTGTCCGCGGCCGTGTTGCCGAGGCGGACGTCGATGTCGATGATCTCGTCCGCATCCCAGCAAGGGGTCGCCTCGCCCTTGGTGTCGACGCAATCGACCCCTGGGGCTAGGACGAGGCTCGGCGTCGGAAAGCCGCCCTCGTCGTTGCGACGGCTGACCTTGACGCTGCCGTCCTGGACAAAGAAGAGGTGCAGAGTGCCCTCGCGGTTGAAGACCACGACGGGGGAAGTCCCCGCAAACGTGGGCGAAGCGACGAGCTCGACCTGCCCATCCGTGTCGATGGTCCCGACCTTCATCGTCGCGTCGGCGTCCACCCACGCGAGCCAGCGTTTACCGTCGGGGCCGACCGTGACCGCCGGCTGCGAGGCGTCAGCGAGGATAGTCGTTGCTTGTCCAATCATCTCGCCCGACTCATCGGTCTGAGCCATCGCGATCTCGGAGCCAGCTGTCGTTTGGACCTCAAAATACAGGTCGACGCCGTCCGTGCGGTTTAGCGCCGATGGATTGGCCCACGTCGTGCCGGTTGGCGGGGTCAAGGTCGGTGTCTCTTCGACCTTGTCCCACGGACCGATGCCCCGGCTTGGCAAATTCGCCCCGCCGCCATTGGGCCCGCCCGCCGCACCGCAGGCCGCGAAGATGAGGCTGAGGCCAAGCTGGCCCACACGAAGAGAGGAGAGCTTCATAGGTCAAACCTCAGGTTCGTGGAAAAGCCGACAAAGTGGCCACCGCTAATATAGTCGCCGATGGGATCCGCCGGATTTACTTTGAGGTGATAGCGGCTGTTCATCCCGATAAACTGGCCCGCGAAGTCCAGATAGAAGGTCTTGGGCAGGACCTCGGTGACGTTATCAAACGCGAGGGTAAACCCAGCGGCCGCGCCGTATTTGTCGCCGTCGATGAAGTTCGTCGTGAAGTCTTGGGCGGGGGCCGGGCTCTTCTCCCACCAGAAGCCACAACGTCCCGTGAGCGTTAGGTATTTGTCTTGGTAGAGGCGACCCTCAAGGCCGAGGCGGGGCACGATGACGTCGTGAAAGCGCGGCGCCGTCGGCTTCGGGTTGGGCGGAATCGACAAGGGCAGGTCCCCAGTGTCGAGTTCGGTGGTCAAGAGGGCGGTCGGTGATTTGAACTGCGACCATTGCATCCACGTGATGTCGATCGAGAGCGTCCATGCCGGCTCTTGCCACGCGAAGCCGAAGGCGAGCTGGCGCGGCGAGAAGAGGTTTGAGTTCTGCGAGACGATCTCGAGGCGCGCGTCCTCGACCAGAACCGACGGGTCAGGGGTCGTGCCGCCGAGGATAATGTCGCCGTTCACGACGACGCCGATGTCGAGGGACAGGTCGAACTCGTCGCGGAAGGACAGGCCCATCCGGATCTCCGGGACCGGGGTCCAGACCAGGCCGGCGCTGACGTAGCGGACAGCATCGAAGTTCACGTCCACGGCGGAGATCATGGTCGTCCCGGCGGCGTCGCCGATGTCCACCTGGCCGGCCACGTTGAGGCGTCCGCTGGTGTCCGAGAGGTAGGTGAGACCGGCGCCGAAGTGCAAGGTGTCGGGGATAAGCTCGATGGCCGCGGACGTCGTCAAAACGAGGCGCTGGGGGTGGTTATCGTAGAGCACAAAGCGCGGTTGTAGCTCGGGCAGGGCGCGAAGGCGCGTGATGCGCTCGTTCGGTAGGTGCAGCCCGATGGACAGCGCGATGGTCCGGCCCCAGGCGTTGCCGCGTAGGATGATGCCGCCCTCGACGCCCGTGACCGGGTCGACGCCGAGGTCGAGGCCGTTGATGTTCAGGCTGGGCGAGACGGCGGCATAGCCGAGGGAGAGCTCGAGATCCTTGCGGGTCGAGAGGCCCGCGGGATTGTAATAGTTGGCACTGAAATCATTTGCTAGCGCCGTGACGGCGCCCCCCATGCCGACTGCGCGTGCGCCAAAGCCGAAATAGTCTGCGGGGTTGGCGTGGGCCGTCAGCGGCGTCAGCGTCAGGACGGCGAGGCCCAAGAGTGAGGAGCGGTACTTCATAGGTCCACCCCCACCTGCAGCGAGCCCATAAAGACGTTGCCTGACGAGGAGATGGTCGGAAAACCAGCGTTGTCTGCGGGCGTGTCCGAGACCTTGGTGTTCATACGATCCGTCAGGTGATGCATCTGGAACGCGAAGTCGACGCGGAGGATGTCGTGGCGAAGGCCAAGACCCAGCGCGATGACGTGGCGATCGCTGTCGAGGTGGTTATGAAAGCCCGTCTGCTGGGGGACCGGCGTCGGCGCGTAGTGGTAGCCCAAGCGAGGCAGAAGGCGGGTGTCCGGGCCCACCGCGAAGGTGCCCTCGAGGCCGAGGCGCGCGCTGAAGATGTCGGCGAAGTTGGGTTCCGGCTGGGCCGGGTAGCCCTCGGGGACGGCGCTGTAGGCCAGGGGGATGGGGTAGGTGGACCAGCGCTCCCACGAGGCGGCGGCGGCGACGAGTAGCCAGGGCAGGGGCCGCCCGGCGACCTCGAAGGTCAGCTCGGCCGGGTCATATTGAGCCGTGCCGTTGACGACGAGCTCGGGGAGCGGAACCGGAAACTGGGCGCCGAGGTCCGCCGTAATCGGCAGATCGAAGTCGGCACGGGACTCAGAGCGATAGGTCAGCGCGAGGGACAGCTCGGGCAGCGGCTTGGCGATGAGGCCCGTGATGAGCGAGAAATCCGCGATGAGCTCGTTGCGCACGTTCGAGCCGATACGGCCCGATGCATTTGGCCCGACCGCGATATCGCCACGGAGCGACGCGAGCGCCATCGTCCCCACACCGACGGAGAGCCAGTCGGTCAGGCGAATCCCGAGGCTGGCCTGAAGGCTGACGGTCTGGGCGCGGTTTTCGAGGAGCACAAAGGTCGGGGCGCCCGGAGCGGGGATGTCCGCGACGAGGATATACGACTGCGGGATGAGGAACCCGAGGCCGATGCTGAGTCGCTCTTTGAGAAAGCCGCCGAGAGGCAGGGGCATCACGAAGCCGAGGGTCAGGGCCGGGGCGTCTCTGGTGTCGACAGGCGCGCCAGATGATTTGAGATCAAATGATGCATGCTGGTAGCCAATGGTGAAGCTCGGCCTCTTGTCGAAGGCGAGGCCCGCGGGGTTGTAGTAGACGCTCTCGAAAGACTCGGCCGTGGCCGCGACCGCGCCGGCCATCGCCTGGCCGCGTGCGCCGAAGCCAAAGAGGTCGGGGCCGCTGGCGTCGGCCCTGGGCGTCACGAGCACGCCGAGGGCGAGGCCTAGGGCGAGGATAGATGCGGTGGTATGGGTCCTTGACGTCACGCGCGCAAGGTATCCGCGTTTTGGAGACCTCGCAACCCGTCCGCGACGCCTTTGGATGCATTCAAGGCCACGGTACCGCTCGCTCTACGACTTGTTTTCGTTCGACTTCGCGAGGCGGGCCTTGCGGGCCCGGCGGACGCCCGAAAAGATCAGCCAACCTCCGCCGAGGATACCAGCGAGGACGGCGACGCCGTAGCCGACCCGCTGGCCGGCCTCGAACGAGCCGCCGCCGCTCATCTTCGCCCTGCCCATCGCGCCGGTCATGGCCGAAGCCGCCATGAGGCACACGCCGATAGCGGTGCGGCCGTTTAGCCAGTCGGACCAAGGGCTGGGTGCAGGGACGATCTGAGCCGCATAGGACGGCTGCATGGTGCGGACATCTTTGCCTGGGAGGCGCGCGGCGAGGGCTTCGAGCAAGGCGATGGTCTCGGCGTCATCCGGGTCGACGGGCACGCGGAAGCGGCTCATCTTGTTGCCACCCGTCGCGACCGCGATGATCAGCTCGCTCGCCGAGGTGCCCAAGACCTTCGGCATGCGTTTGATACCAAAGCCGACCACGTCAGCCAAAGGCAAGGACTTCGACCGCACGCCTTGGCGCCAGTCCAGCGTCGTCTCTTTGATGTCAAAGGGGATCTTGGCGCCGAAGAGGAACTTCAGCTGAAAGTTGGTCCGGGCGGTGGCTGGGGTCGACATGCGTCTCTCGATGTGCGCGTTGACTCACGCGGCGGTGCGGCGTGTCCAAGGAACGTGAAAGGTCACTCCGAGACGAAGAACTCGGCCATCATCCCAAGCTCGGCGTGCTCGAGGATGTGACAATGTGCCATCCAGCGGCCGGGGTTGTCGAGATGTGTCAATATCTCGACCGTCTCAAGGCCCGGCAACAGCACGGTGTCTTTGAGGCCGGGCTCTTCGTTCCAGTCTTCGCCATTGCGCTTGATGATCTCGAAGAATTGTCCGTGCAGATGAAAGGGGTGTTCTGGGCCAGCGAGGTTCTTCATCGTGATGCGGGCGACGGAACCGACCGGCGTGTTCCACAGGTACATATGCGAGTTGGCCATACCGTTGATGGTCCACTCGATGCCGTTGTTGCCGTTCCTGGCGTTAAGTTCGAGGGTGACCTCGAGGTCGGGGATGAGGCGCGCCGGGATCTCGGAGGCCTTCCAGGTCGCAAACGGCGTCCGCACATCGCTCGGCGTGATGGTGATGGTGGCGACCTCCAGCGCGACCTCGACGACGTTGTTATTGTCGTCCAGGGTCAGGACGTGGCTCTCGACGACCGCCTCGCCGGCTTGGTCGAAGATGACCTCAAGGTCGAAGCGCTGGCCCACCGCGATCGTCAGCCTCTCGGTCTCATAGGGTACGGCCAGCACGCCGCCGTCGGTGCCGTGGACGCGCCACGAGGCGCCCTTGATGCTGAGCTCCATCGTGCGGGCGTTGGCGACATTCACGAGGCGCCAGCGCTCGGTCTCGCCTTGGCGCACGGTCGCCGCGAGGGGATCGGTCGAACCGTTCGTGAGCAGCACGTTGCCGGACCGGCCGTGCATGGCCTCCATGTGGTTCGAGAGGAAAGCCGGCAGGCCCGTCGAAGTGAGCAGAATATCATCGAGGACGAAGGCGCGCTCGCGGTCGACAGCCGGGCGCTCTTCGGCCTTCTCGTGCACGATTAGCATGCCGTAGAGGCCCTTCTCGACCTGCTCGTTGGTGCGGACATGAGGGTGGTACCAGAAGGTCCCTGCCTCGGGCACCATAAAGTGGTACTCAAATGATCCGCCCGCCGGGACAGGCGTCTGAATCATCGGCGAGCCGTCCATCGTGTCGGGGATCCGCAGGCCATGCCAGTGGATCGTGGTCGGCTCATTGAGATCATTTTGGAAGTGCACGATGAGCTCGTCGCCCACCGTCACCTCGATGAGGGGTCCTGGCAGGAGCCCGTCGTAGGTGTACATCGCGAGGGCCGGACCATCTTCAAGCAGCGTGAGCGCGGTCGGGGCCGCGCGCAGGTTGATCTCGACGATTTTCGAGTCGGGGTTCAAGTCCGGCGCCGCCGTCAAGCCCAGCACGGGCGGGAGGACAAGCTCGGGCTCGGGCGTGACGTCGGGCGCCACCGTGTCCGCGGTGCCGGAGACGTCGGCGGGTTGCCCGGTCTTGGCTGCGTCGTCGCAGGCGACGGTCAGGGCGGTCATCGCGATAAGGAGCAGGGCGCGGCGCAAACACATAGGGCCTCCGAGGTGGGGGCCTCGGAGTGCCTCGGCGTGCCCCTATTGTCAAGGGGTGGGGCTGCTCTGCGATGACGCCAGCTGTGCGCCTCGTGTCGCCGTAGTAGCCAGATTCCCGGGTGTGACCCACAATTCGGCGCGTCGCCGGCGTCGTCGAATCTAGGTCGTCTTGAAAGCCCGGACGGCGACGTCATGGCAAGTATTGCAGCGGGCATCCACGCGAGAAAATGCGGCGAGGCAGATTGGGCAGAACGCGAGGTCTTCCGGGCCGCCGCGCTCGGGTTCCGCGTCGAGCATCCCGGCGTCGTACCCCCAGTCCGCCGCCATCGTCTCCAGTGCCGGCAGCGGGCCGTCGCCGCTATATCGGGCCTTCGCCAGCGCCAGCCGGAGGCCCTCTCTCGCGACGTGAGGCGGCGCGAGCGCGAGCAACGCCGCGGTGATATCGGCGTCAGGGCACGCCCTCTTAAAGAAGAGGTCGTGAAGCCGGAGCGCGGACAAGGGCGAGGCGCACGCGATAATGAGATCCTTCCAAGGAGGACGTTGAGTCTCGGGGACCTCACGCCGCGCGTCTAGCGATGACGCCACACACAAGACCCATAACCATGCAATTGCAAGCAGTATTGGCACGTCTGGCGCTTGGTCAAACCACACCATGGCCGCGCCCCCGCCGAAGATCGCTATGAAGAGCAGGCTCTCGGCGAAGCGCAGGTGCCGCGTCGCCCGCACGGTGAGCGCGATCGCATCTGTAACCGCGGCGACGTCGTGCGACCCCATCACCGCGACCGGGACCGTCGGACCAAGGGGAGGCAAGAGCGCCCCCAAGGCCAAGGCGGGGCCGCGCCCGCCGCGCAGGACGAGGGGGTCAACCCGCTTCCAACGACGCCACACGCGCTGCACGACCGCGGTCGAGGTCGGCAGCACGAAGAGCCCCTCGTAGATGTAGAGCAGCACCGCGGCTAGGAACAGGAGCTCGGCCTCACGCATCCGTGATCAGCCTTCGCCCGCGTCGTCCCGATTAACTTCAGGCGAAACGACATCCTTCTTCTTTCGTCCGAAGAGCTTCGCGATGCCGCCCGCGATAGCGGCGCCGATACCGACCAGCACCTTCCAGAACTTCGCAAAAAATCCGAGCTTCGCGAGGGCGACGGCGCCACCACCGACGACCAAGGCCCCGAGGCCAATCTCCGCGATGCGGTCGCCCTCTTTGAAGGACGCGTATTCTTCGCCTGCCGTGAAGTTGAAGGTCTTCATGCGCACATCGAGCTTCGCCAGCTCGACCTCAACGTCCTTGGGGTCGGTCGCCAGGACGACCGACATCACGCCGGACCGGCCCAGGCGCCGCGTGTTGTAGTTTGAGGTCCCAGATCCCTCGGCGCCCACCTCGCGAAACTCAGTGGCCCACTCGAGGCTCTGGTTCTTCTGGTTATAAAAGGGCTTCTTTACCCAGCCGACGAGCTCTATCTGCGCATAGCCCATCTTGCGGCGCTCGGCGTTGCTGGAGACCGTGTTTTCACGCATCGTGCTCAACAGGTCGTCCGCGTCGAGGTCAGCTTCGTCGTCCTCGACGTAGCCTATGTCTTCCCACGTGAAGTAGGCCACGCTCTCCATCGTGCCGCCGATGAGCACGCCCAGCGCGTTGTCGCTGTGGAGGTTTTCCGAGAGCTCATCAAATTTGGCGGTGCCTTCCTTCGGGACGAACCAGGCGCCCGCGGGGACGTCGATCGTCGCGATGTCGCCGATTGGAGCGCCCTTATGGGGGCCCTCGATCGCGCCCAACATCTTCTTGAGCGCGGCGAGCTGCTCCTCCTCGCTGAGGACCTCCTCGTCGGCCACTAGCTCGGCCGCGGGCTGCTCGGCGTCCGTAGGGGCCTCGGAGGGGGCAGAGTCCTTGGAGGGCGCGTCCGAGGCACCGATCGGATCCGCGCTGGGGCCTTCGGCGAGGACGGGGGCAGTCAAGAGCGCCAGAGCGGCTGCGGCGGGGAGGGCGATACGTTTCACGGGGACCTCAGGGGCGCGTGGTTTGATGGGAATTCGTCTGTGTGCACAGCTTGCGAGGCCCGACGCTAAATCAGAACGCGAGAGGAGGCAACTCTGTTGGTCCTGCTTTTTCCCAGGTAAACCTTGGGCGCCCGCCGCGGCACCCAAGGTTTCCTCCATCAGGGACTATGGGCAGCCGTTGTCGACGGTGCCGTTGCAGTCGTTGTCGACTCCGTCGCCACAGACCTCGGGCACGGGGTTGCCGGGTACGCAGGTTGGGGTGCCGTTAATGCACTGCATCGGCGTTGTCCTGCGACACGCGCCAACGCCGCAGGTCGCAGGGGGCCCGATATATTCCTCGTCTGTCGCGCCATCGCAGTCGTCGTCGAGGCCATTGCAGTTGTCGTCGATGATGGTGTCGACGATGAATGTGACGTTGTCGATGCCGAGCGACGCGGGCTCAGTGCCAGTGGACAAAAGCGCGTAGTTCGACCGGGTGTACCAGGTCAGGTGTAGGTGCACGTCAAAGTTCATTACAGCGTCGGTGAAGAAGATACCGACGGACGTCACGTTGCGCGCAGTATCCTCGAAGTCCGCGAGAGTGCCGATGTAGCCACCGGGAACACCTTGGACGAACGGACTCCATTGCGTAAAGTTCCCGAAGTCAATGTCAATTCCATGAGTCGTCCAATCCGTGTCGTCGTTCGGGTTCCACTCGATGGCGTCCTTGGCGACCCAGATACGCTTTTGCCCCGGCTTGTCGACGATGTTGGCGCTGATGTACCATCGCGCTCGCGCCGTCGCCGTCGTGCCTGAGAAGCCGCGTACCTCCGGGCCGATGCGCTTAAACTCGGCTTGGATGCGGCCCGCGAGGAGCCGCGGCCGGGTCACAGACGTCTCGCCGAGCGCATAGTGTCGTGTCGTGGTCGCATACGTCGTGAGCGGATTGGCGACGCCGTACCAGAAGCCACTGTCGTCGACGCCGCCATTTCCTGACCACCACGAATAGGTTCCGGTCAGGATGTCTTGATGTGTGTCGCCCAAGAATGTCGACCCATCGATCACCGGAGTACCATCATCAAACGTGTTGACCGCGTCGGTGGGCTCGCCCGGCTCGCAGATGTCGACCACAACCCCATCGACGCAGCCCATCGCCATCGTCACCTGGCACACGCCCACACCGCAGGTCGTCGTCTGGGTCGCGACATAGTCCTCATCGACCAGGCCATCGCAGTCGTCGTCGATATTGTCACATGTCGCGTCATTATCACTGCCGCACGTCGTGCAAGTGTATGTGCCATTCATCGCTTCGGCCGGGGTTAACGCATTGTTGCTGTTGAGGTAATCCGTCCAGACGCCGCTGGACGTGGCATTTAGCGCGTTCGGCGCGCACAGAGTCCCGTCGGCGGCCAAGACCTCGACGTCAAATCGAATGACCGGATACGACGTGGCGCCGACGGGAGGGACGACCCCATCGACAGTCGAGGTCGCCACACCCGAGAGGCGGCACGTGCGACCCGCGAGGGCCTCGGTGTCCAGTCCGACCGCGCGGTTCCAAAAGCACTTCCCGATGGGCTCGCCATTTGACGTGAGCTGTTCGTCGCCGAAGTAGGCCGCCCACTGAAAGACGCCGGGCGCGATAGCCCCCTGGTTGCCCTCGGCGGCGGCTGAGGCCGGTATGACCATAGGCGCGAGGCCGCCGCAGGTCAGCACGAGGTTCGAGAAGTGCAAGATGCTGCGCTCGCGCTCGCCCGACGTACACGCAAAGCCGATAATCACCGGGGCATCGCGCGTGTCGCCGTTGTGGAGGTAGGCCTCCTTGCAGTCGACCTTGGCCGAGCAGAACATGTCTTCGAAATTGACCGCGATGTCGAAGAAGCCCTGGTCAGCGTCCCGCATGATCGTGAAATTAAACTCGACCTTGGCGTCGGCGTTCTCCTCGCAGAGGACGTTGAGGGTGCAGCCGACCTCTTGGCCGGCGCCGTTGAGACAGGGGTTAAACCAGCGGTTGGGGCCATTGGGCGGCATGTAGTTGCCCGCGCCGTCATAGAGGCCATCGATCCAGAGGGTCACGCTGTTCGTCCGCTCGCCGCCCGCATCGGACGGGTCCTCTTGGCCGTCGGCGTCGCACGGGCCGACATATGAGAGGTCTCCGCCGACGCCGTTGCCGAATCGATTGGAGCAGAGGGCCTGCGTGTCCGGAGTCCCGCCGTTTAGGCCTGGCGTGCCGCGGGACCAGACTAGCTCGCCGCCGCCGTCCGCCGCGTTCGTGACGGCGACATCGTAGCAGAGCTTGCTGACGCCCGGCAGGGTCAGAGGCGCGACCGCGATCGTCAGGCCCTTTTGTTCTGTCTGCGTGGGCGCGGGCGCCTCATTGCACGCAACTAGCCAAAGCGTTCCGACGACAGGTGCAGTCAAAAAACGATTAAGTTTCAAGTTCAAAACTCGCATAGACGCCGAAGTGAGGGCCATGACGGAATCGGGCGGCGCAGACCCAATTGACCCACGGTCAGGGACGATGGGTCAAGGCGGTATCGGACGCAAGCATTTTCGTATCAGGTGCCCTTGACAGGTCGGATAGTTTCAGGTTCGCGATGCGATGCGATGAGAGGCGAAAGGTGTTTGGCCGTGAGATCTTGTGCCCTCATCTGGTCGGTCCGGGTCGACTCAGCCGAAGTGCGCGGCGGAGATCCTCACCCCCATCACTTCGTCTCGGTAGGGCGCCGTTCCGACTGAATCTCCCGCTGCCCCGGCCACGATCATGAGCGGCAGGAGGTGCTCTTCGCGGGGTCGCAGGCCCTTGCCTTCGGGGCCGCGGCCCACTCGGCGAGGCTCAGCCATGGCCGTCTGGATGAGCAAGTTGTGGAGGGCCTTGGAGTCCTCGCGGGCCGTCGGCACCCGGCCAAAGAAGCCTCCCAGGTTGTGGTAGCTCAGGCCGCCGCCGATAATGAGCGCGCCCTCGTTGCACAGGGGCGCCAGAGCACCGCCAATCGCGAGGTGGGCGCGCGGGTCGAGACCGCGCCCAAGTGAGAGCTGAAAGGTTGGCATATCCGTGTCAGGATAGGCGAGCTTCATAGGGACGAAGGTGCCATGGTCGAATCCACGCGGTGGGTCGAGGCCCGTCTCGATATTTGCAGTCGCAAGCAACTCTTGAAACTATCGCTTGAGATACCCCGAGCCGGCGCGGCTAATACAAAGGCGCCGTGGCGGCCCGCCGGCAGAGAGACCACGGCCAATCACGCGCGGCCGTTTATTCGACGTACCCCTTTCCCACGCCTGATGCCGACGTGTCGTACCGAGACCCCGTAAAACGTGTGCGATTACAGTATGTTCCAGACTCCCTGCAGGGGGCCGTAGCCGACACCGATGCGGCCAAGGACCGGCAGCCGGAAGAAGACGGTGCCCTCAGCGCTGACCGGCACCGACAGCGACGCTTGGCGTCCCGCGAGGTAGTCGTCCACGTAGGCGTAGGCGGTCTTTTGGAAGACGGACAGGGCTTGGTCGACCCCGAGGACGAACGACAAGTCGATGGAGACGTCGCCGCCGGCGAAGATGGTCGATTTGCGGAGCTCCTCGGCGGCGCGGCCGGAGGCGATGTCCTGGATAAGGCCAGGGATTGCCCGCACGAAGTCGTCGATGGTGAGGAGGTCGCCCGCCTGCAGCTGGCAGGCGCCGGGCCGTGGGGCGCCGGTACAAGTCGGGTCGTTCTGGCCGCAGAAGCTGACGCAGATGGCGCCGACGGCTTCGGCGTCGACCCCCTCAAAGAGGGTCAGCGCGACGAGCACGTCGGCCGCGGGCACCGGGAAGTCGTTGGGGTTGTGGATGTTCATCGTGAACCCGAACTCGAAGACCAGCGAGTTGCGGCGCGGCTGTGGCCCAAGCGCGACCGCGCACCCGAGGCGCACGAAGGGGTCGTTGACGACGAGGGGACAGTAGTAGGCGCCGAGGTCGCCGAGGGAGGGCCCGTGGCGCAAGGTGATCGGCGTGGCCGTGACAGCGGGTGGCTGCTCGGTGCCAGCGGCATCGGGCAGGTGCTGTAAGAGCTGGTCGCAGCCCCCGAAGATGAGCACCGCGACTGTGTAGGCGAGCGTGGTGGCGGCGCGCTGCGCGGGGGGCATGTGTCTTAACGTCTTCATGGCGGCGGTCCTTGGCTTCATCCACGCGGCTCCGTTCGGAGGTCCACAAGCCTATCAGACGTCGGCTGTCGTTGCCTATTCAGCTGCCGTTCTTTCCGTGGCTATTCATGCGCTGGTGGTTGAGCACCGAGAGGCGGCTCTCGAGCGCGGCCAGCCCCATCGAGAGCTTCTTAAAGAAGCTGGTCTGGTGTGGGACGAACGTGAAGTCGGGGTGTCGGCTCCAGACTTGGCGGAGGCGGGCGTCGAGCGCAACCGCGATGTCTAGGCTCTCGTTGCGGATGGGGTTTCCGCCCTCGATGCTGAGCCCGCCAGCAGCCGCGGTCTCGAAGAAGATGACCGCGTCGTAGCGGCCGAGCTCGGCCTCGAGGCTGGAGCCGACTGTCGCGAAGAAGTCCGTGCCGTCATCGGGCCAATAGGCCACGCCGTCGACGGTCCCGCGGTCGCAGAGGAGGGCGCGCTGTGGGTAGATGGAGGCCTGAGCCACCTCAATCTGGCACTGCGTGTGGTAGATGGCCTTCTGCGCCGCTTTTAACGCCTCAGGCGCGCTGGAGCGCGGGAAACCACCGGAGAACAGGATGGTCCCGGCTTCAGGCACGATGACGACTTTCTCGCCGAGCTCGCGCCGAAAGAGGTCCGCCGCGGTCGTCTTACCCCCGCCCGGGCCGCCGGTGACGACGATGCGGGGAGGTATGTCTTGATTCACAGGCGTTTCCAGGAGTTGTAGGGCACGTCGCGGCCAGTCGGCGCGTGCGTTGACAGGATGTAGACCGCGCGGCGGTTTCTGGACTCTTCGGTCTCGTCAGGCGTCTGCACCGCGAGGACCTCCTCGCCGAAGCCCCAATAGAAGATCGGGATCTTTAGGCCTTTGTGGCGAAACCATTGGCCGATCGATTGGGCGCGGGCCAAGGACAGGGAGCGGTTCGAGGCCTTGTCAGCGACCGTGTCGGTGTAGCCGCCGACGAATAGTTTGAGCTCCAGCAAGGTTCCGTGCTTTTTGAGCGCGTCTTGGATGGCGGCCATCGTGCGTTCGAGTTTCGGCGCCTCGGTGTCGGTGATGTTCGAGCGACCGGAATCGAAGACGACCTCTTCGTGGGGGATCTCGACCGAGAAGGGCGAGATGCGCATCCCCGTCCAGAACCCGGCGACATCCGTCAGTTTGTAGTCCATGCGAATGATCTCGCCTGCCAGCTCGTCCCAGGCGATGGCCGCGTTCTCGCCGCTGGCGACAGGCGGGTCGAAGCTCTCGTCGCCCTCCCAGAGGAGCTTGTCGTTCTCGCCAAATATTTTGAGTTCCACCGATTGAATCGGGTTGGTCGCGCGGGCTTGCACCTTGCGTCCGCCGAGATCAACGTCCTCGACTTCCATCTGCATCTTGAGCTCGCCGACACGCGTCGCGCTGAACTCGAGCTTGAAGCGATCGGTGTCACCCTTTTCCCACAGAACCTCGATGTCGGCGGTGTAGGCGGTCGTTCCGGAATCTTGCTTAAAGTTCAGCGCCTTGCGTTGACGCGCCTTGATGGAGCCGGCCTTGAGGCGCTGGGTCTCGCCGGTGTCCGCGGCTGTCAGCGTGATCTCGATGCGCTTGATGTGGATGACTGGGCTCAGCGCGATCTCGGGCTTGGCCTTGCCCGAGACGAGGGTCTTGAGCTCGAGCCCGAGCTGGCTCGGGTCGCCGGCGTGCGCGGCCGGGCTTGCCACGGATGCGACGAGGAGGACCAGCGCGGCGCCAAAGAGGGCGCGTGGATCGAGTAGTGATTTGAACTTGGATGTCATGGGACACCTCCCGAAGAGATGAAAGGTCGCGGATGGCCGGAACTATTCCTGCCTCAGGGCAGGGCGTCCAGCTCAGATTGGAAGAGGTCCTCCCAAGTCTCTCGACCACGGATCACTCGAAAAGTTCCGCCAGAGACCAAGACCTCTGCCGGACGGCGGCGACTGTTATAGTTTGAGGCCATCGTAAATCCGTAGGCGCCGGCGCTTCGCAGCACGAGCAGGTCGCCCTCGGCTATAGGCGGGAGCTCGCGCCCGCGGGCGAAGAAGTCCCCAGTCTCGCAGACGGGGCCGACGACATCGACGGCGGCGAGGGGCGACGACGGCGCCTCGACCGTCTCGATGCCGTGCCACGCGCCGTAGAGGGCCGGGCGGATGGCGTCGTTCATGCCGGCGTCGACGACGACGAAGCGGTGCTCGCCGTTTGTCTTCGTGAGGACTGTGCGCATCAGCAGCACGCCGGCGTTGCCAACGATGACGCGGCCGGGCTCGGTCATGAGGGTGATCTGCCGGCCATTGAGGGCGGCTTTGACGGCCTCGGCGTAGGCGGCTGGCGTCGGAGGCGTCTCGTCGAGGTAGCGAATACCGAGGCCCCCGCCGATGTCGATGTGTGCGATGGGGATGCCACGCACCGCGAGGCGGTCGACGAGCCCTAAGAGCTTATGCAGGGCCTCGATGAAGGGCGCGCTGTCCGCGAGCTGGCTGCCGATGTGGCAGTCGACGCCGATGACCGCGAGGTGGGGCAGGGCGGCCGCGCGCTCGTAGGCAGCCTCGACTTGCTCCCAGGCGATGCCGAACTTCGAGCTCTTGAGCCCCGTCGCGATGTAGGGGTGGGTCTTGGCGTCGACGTTAGGGTTGGCGCGCAGGCTGACGGGGGCTCTCTTGCCTACCGCGCCGGCGATGTCATTGAGCTGCTCGAGCTCGGCCTCGCTCTCGACGTTGAAGCACCCGATGCCGGCTTCTAGCGCGAATTGAAGCTCGGCCCGTGTCTTGCCGACGCCGGAAAAGACGACGTTGGCCGGGTCGGCGCCGATGGCGAGTACGCGCCGAAGCTCGCCCTCGCTGACGATATCGAACCCCGCGCCTAGGTCCGAGAAGAGCTTCAAGATCGATAGGTTCGAGCAGGCCTTGACCGCGAAACGCATGTGGTGGTCGACGCCAGCCCAGGCCTCTTGATAGACCTTGACGTGGTGCTCGAGGGTCGCCCGCGTATAAACGTAGGCGGGGGTCCCGACCGCGTCCGCGATCGCCGCGAAGTCCACGTTCTCGCAATACAGACGGCCATCTGCCTTGCGTTCGAAGTGGTTCATGCCCCGCCTGGGAGCTCCGCGCCGGTATGAAGAGCGCGCTCTAGAGCCGATGGTCCGCCGGAGGAGAGCCGGGTCTCCATCTCGCGGGTCGTGGCGCGTAAGGTCTGGACCTCACGACGCACCGCGACTGGCGAAGGGCCGCCAATGAGGCCACGGCGAGACAGCGTCCGTTGCACGTCCAATGATGGGTGTACGTCTGACTCGATGCCGGGATGGATGGCCTGGAATTCGTCGGTTGTCATATCTTCAAGGCGCGTGTTGGTCGCCACGCCGTGAGCGACCGCGCGGCCCGCGATGTGGTGCGCTTCGCGGAAGGGGACGCCCTTCTCGACTAGGTAGTCCGCGAGGTCCGTCGCCAGGAGGAAGCCGTCTTTGAGAGCAGCGTTCATGCGCTCGGGGCGCGGTTTGATGGCGCCGAGGAGGTCCGGAAGGATTGCGATACAGGTCGTCGCGGTCTGGACGGCGTCGAAGAGGGGCTCTTTGTCCTCTTGCATGTCCTTATTATACGCCAACGGCAGGCCCTTCATGATGACGAGCAGGGCCTGGAAGGCGCCAAAGACGCGGCCGGCCTTGCCGCGGAGCAGCTCGGGGATGTCGGGGTTCTTCTTCTGCGGCATCAGCGACGAGCCGGTGCAGAAGCCGTCGGACATCTCGATGAAGCCGAACTCTTGGGATATCCAGAGGACCATCTCTTCGGCCATACGCGAGATGTGGACCATCATGATCGATAGAGTTGAAAGTATTTCGAGGGCCCCGTCGCGGTCGGCGACCCCATCGAGGGAGTTTAGCGTCGGCCCGCGCAGCTCAAGGGTGTCCGAGACGTGATAGCGGTCGATTGGCAGCGGCGTGCCTGCGAGAGCCCCGGACCCAAGTGGCGAGAACGAAAGCCGTTTCCGCGCGTCGAGGAGGCGGTCGAGGTCGCGTGACAGCATCTGCGCCCACGCGGCGAGGTGGTGGCCGAAGGTAATAGGCTGGGCCCGCTGAAGGTGCGTGTAGCCGGGCATCGGCACGTCGGCGTATTGCTCGACCTGGTCGGCCAGCACGTCGAGGACCCGCACGAGGCCAGCGGCGAGCTCGGTCGATTGACGGCGCAGCCACAGGCGCAGGTCGAGCGCGACCTGGTCGTTGCGGCTGCGGCCCGTGTGTAGGCGGCCGGCGACGGCGCCGAGGCGGTCGGCGAGGGCCCCCTCGATGTTCATGTGGACGTCCTCGCGGGCGACCGTCCAGACGAAGGTGCCTTCGCGCACCTCGCCGGCGATGGCTGTCAGACCACCTTCAAGTGCTCGCTGCTCGTCCGCGCTGAGGATGCCCACAGACGCCAACATGCGGGCGTGGGCGATGCTGCCGGCGATGTCCTCGATAGCGAGGCGCTGGTCAAACCCGACGGAGGCGTTCATCGCTTCTACGATGGCCGCCGTCGGCTCGCTAAATCGTCCACCCCAAGCTTTCGACATCGCTTAGAACTTCACCGACATGCGGGACTGCAGCGTGAACGCCAGCGACGCGTCGCGGTTGTTGTTCGTGTCGGCCGGGCGGTAGTTGAAGGCGCCGCCGGGCAGAAGGAGGCCCGTCTCGAGGTCGAAGCGGAAGCCCGACTTCGAGTGGTAGAACAGGCGCAGATCAGACTCGAAGCCGAGGAAGGCCTCCTTGCCAGGTGTCGCCTCGGGTTGAAGTGCCTGGGCGTAGAGGAGGTCGAGGCGCACGCCGAGGGTGTCGTCGGGCGACTCGAAGAAGTCGTACGAGATGTAAGGCTTGATATAGATGGCGTTGGTGATTGTGCCGATGACCTCGCGAAATAAAATGAGGTCAATATAGTAATCCCGGTCGAACTTCATCGAGGTGACACGGCGATTCGCACCCCCTTGGGCCGTATCGATTTGTGTCCGATCGAGGACGCCAAATGACCTAACATTATCACCAGTTGCAAAGCCGGCATCGAGGCCAACCGTCAACTGGTTGTGGTTGAGTTCGACCTCGAGGGCTCCTCCGAATTGTTCAATGGTGCGTGAGTTGTTCTTAGGTGGGGTATTTATTCCCGCCTCAACATCGCCGATCTCACCAATGACAGCCAAAGCTTCGAACTCAATGCGAATGCTGGTGAAGAAGTCAAAGTGCTTTTCGAATTTGAGCCAGAGGTCCGGAATAAAAGCCCACGCGTCTCGCGGGACAAGTTGCAGTTGATTGTATGACTTGGAACCGCCGTCTTCGCGTAATTTGGTGAATGACGTGTTCTCGAGGTCGAAGTTCTGCTGGCGGTAGACGCCGAAGAGGCCCCAATCAAAGGCCGGCTCGAATTTCTCGGTCAGCGAGACGCGACGCTTCTCGAGCTCGTCCGCCGTCACGGGGCGCTGGAAGATAGACAGGATGTACTGGTTGCCGTCATCGGCGTTGCCGAGGTCCTTCGGCTGTCCGTAGGGCTGGGTCGGGTCATCCGAGATAGCGCCGCTGTAGAGGTAGTCCCACGCCAACGCGACGTTGATGTCGTAGAGGCGGAAGGCCACGAGGAGACGGTCGGCGAAGTCGCCGAAGTCTTGGTCGAGACCGGCGCCTGGGCCGATGGAGCGCGTCACGTTGTTGCCGGAGTTCGCGAGGATACCAAGACCCCAGTCCCACGCTTGGCGACCCGCGCGGATCAGGAAGGCCGGCTGAAACTCGCCATAGGCCTCTTTGACGCGGATCGAGTCTTGAAAGCCATTGCGCCCGTCGGACGGCGGCGCTTGAGACTGCGCAAAGGCGACAAGGGGCACGTCCGGGCGCGCCAAGTTGCCGGCGAAGTCGGGGGTCGAGCCCATGACGAGGTTATCGAGGATGTCGAAGGTCGCTTTGACGCGCAACGAGTCCGAGATGTGAAGGGTCGGCTGGTAGCGGAAGCGCATGTTGGCGGTCGCGATGGTGGTCGCGTCCTCGGTGCCTACGAGGGCGCTGACGCCCACGTTTTCGTTGTTAATCACGTTCTCGGTCAGCGGTGCGTGCATACCTGAGGTGCCGGATTTCTCGTCTCCGGGGATCACGGTCCCGAGGTGGCCGTTGTGGAAGAAGTCCGCGCGGAAGCGGAAATAACCGTGGTGCTCAAAGTAGGGAAAGCTGCGCGGCTTCTCGGCTCGCACGTCGGCTGCCCAGCCACCTGTCTCGCGGACGCGCTGCTCTTGGTCGAGTAAGGCGTCGAGATCCTCGTCCTCGGCCCGCGCTTGGGTCGTCCCCTCAATGGTTATTAGGGCGCTGAGCGCGGCAAACAGGGCCGCCTTTAGGAAGGTTTTTCGCATAGCTGGTCTCCACGGTCTTGTCCTGCGGACCTAACAAGCGAAAGGTCCAAGTGTCAAGCGGTCCCCAGCCGGCTCGCGCCGAGCGATCGTTCGGCCGCGCGTCGGTGCCCCCGGACCTATTGCAAGGTATTGACTCGGGATGCCGGACGACCTCTGAAACACGAAAAGCCCGCCGAGCGAATAAGCGCGGCGGGCTTTCTTAGGGAGAGTGGCGAGAGGCCGACTTACATCATGCCGCCCATGCCGCCCATACCGCCCATTCCACCCATGCCGCCCATGCCGCCGCCGCCGCCCTTGGCGTCGCTAGAGCTCGGCTTCTCGGCGACCATCGCTTCGGTCGTCAGCATCAGGGCGGCCACGGAAGCCGCGTTGAGCAACGCCGTGCGCGTCACCTTGGTCGGGTCGACGACGCCAGCGGCGACGAGGTCTTCGTAGACTTCGGTCGCGGCGTTGAAGCCGAAGTTGATGGTCGGGTTCTCGCGGACCTTCTGGATCACGATAGAGCCCTCAACCCCGCCATTGGCCGTGATCTGACGAATCGGCTCTTCGAGCGCGCGGCGCACGATCTGGACGCCGAAGCGCTCTTCGCCTTCAACCACGAGGTCGTCAAGGGCCGACTGGCAACGCAGAAGCGCCACGCCACCACCGACGACGATACCCTCTTCGACTGCGGCGCGAGTCGCGTTGAGGGCGTCCTCGACGCGAGCCTTCTTCTCTTTCATTTCAACCTCGGTCGCGGCGCCGACGTTGATGACGGCCACACCACCGACGAGCTTCGCGAGGCGCTCTTGGAGCTTCTCACGGTCGTAGTCGCTGGTCGTGTCCTCGATCTGGACGCGGATCTGCGCGACGCGACCCTTGATGTCGTCCTCAGCGCCCTTGCCGCCGACGATCGTCGTGTTGTCTTTGTCGACGTGGATGCGCTCGGCCTGGCCGAGGTCGCTGAGCTCCACGGCTTCAAGCTTGAGGCCGAGCTCTTCCGAGATGACCTGGCCGCCTGTCAGGACCGCGATGTCCTGCAGCATCGCCTTGCGACGGTCGCCAAAGCCCGGGGCCTTGACGGCGCAGACCTGCAGCGCGCCGCGGATGCGGTTGACGACGAGGGTCGCGAGGGCTTCGCCTTCGACATCTTCGGCGATGATGAGCAAGGGCCGGGGGCTCTTGACGATCTTCTCGAGGAGGGGAAGGAGGTCCTTCATGTTCCCGATCTTCTTGTCGTAGAGCAGGATGTAGGGGTTCTCGAACGCGGTCTCACGGCCGTCATTGTCGGTGACAAAGTAGGGGGACAGGTACCCGCGGTCGAACTGCATGCCCTCGACGACGTCGAGGGTCGTCTCCATGGACTTGGCCTCTTCGACGGTGATGACGCCTTCCTTGCCGACTTTTTCCATCGCCTCCGCGATGATGTTGCCGATGGCCTCGTCGTTGTTGGCCGAGATGGTGCCAACCTGAGCGATCTCTTTGTGGCTGGCCGTAGGGCGCGAGATCTCTTTGAGACGGGCGGTCACAGCCGCGACGGCCTTATCGACGCCGCGCTTGATGTCCATCGGGTTGTGTCCGGCGGCCACGAGGCGGACGCCTTCGCGGTAGATCGCCTGGGCGAGGACCGTCGCGGTCGTCGTGCCGTCACCGGCGCCGTCCGAGGTGCGGGAAGCGACCTCTTTGACCATCTGGGCGCCCATGTTCTCGAACTTGTCCTCAAGCTCGATCTCGCGGGCGACGGTCACGCCGTCTTTCGTGACGTTTGGCGAGCCGAAGCTCTTCTCGATGATGACGTTGCGGCCCTTGGGGCCCATCGTGATCTTCACCGCGTCGGCGAGGGTGTTGACTCCGCGAAGGATACGGGCGCGTGCGTTTTCAGAAAAATGGATCTCTTTTGCCATGATATACCTCAGTGCAGAAATGCGTTTGGTTGGGTGTGATGTTTAGCGGGTGGCCGCGAAGGCCTCTCGGCTAAGCCTCGGACAGGATGCCGAGGATGTCGTCCTCGCGGAGGATCAGATGCTCCTCGCCGTCGAGCTTGATCTCGGTGCCGCCGTACTTTGTGAACAACACAAGGTCTCCCTCGCGGACGGTCAGCGCGCGGACCTCGCCGCTCTCGAGGCTTTTGCCCGGGCCGGCTGCGATGACGCGGCCCTTCACGGGTTTTTCTTTGGCCGTGTCGGGGATGATGATGCCGCCACGAGAAATTTGTGCGTCCTCGACGCGCTTAACAATGACGCGGTCGTGCAGGGGTTGGATCTTCATCGGTTCCTCTCGATTCAACAGGTTCAAGGCGATACGGCCGCTGATTGTGCGGCTATCCGTACCGTGGGCTGGCACTCGTATGGGGTGAGTGCCAACGCCGCGGGACTCTAAACACGTCCGTTCGCGCGTCAATAGACGAAACGCCAAAGGCCCATGGCCCCGACCCCTCAAGACCGCGACGGGTGCTTAGTCTTCTTCGCCTTCGCCATCGATCTCGTACTTCTTCATCAGCTTGCGGAAGTACTTCCGATCGATGTCGGCCTCTCGGGCCGCGTGGCTGATGTTAAAGCTGCTGCGCTTGAGCAGGTTATAGATGTAGTCGCGCTCGAACGAGGACAGCCACTCTTCCTTGGCCTCTTTGAAGGGCTTGTCGGCCATCTTCTCGAGCTTGTCGCGGTGCGAGGGGTTGTCGAGCAGCGGGCGACGGCGCAAGACGCCCACGCCCGAGATGTTCTCGGGGAGGTCTTCGAGGCTGATGAAGTCGAACTCGGTGTAGGCGCAGGCACGCTCGATGACGTTCACGAGCTCGCGGACGTTTCCCGGCCACGCGTAGCCCATCATGCCGTCGAGGGACTCGCGGCTAAACCCGCGGACCCGCGCGATGCCGCTGTCGTCCCGGTTGAACGCGCCGCGCTCCAGCACGTGCTTGATGAGGTGCGGGATGTCTTCCTTGCGGTCGCGAAGGGGCGGCAGGATGAGGCGCACGACGGTGAGTCGGTAGAAGAGATCTTCTCGGAAGCGGCCAGCCTTGACCTCGTCCGAGAGGTTGCGGTTCGTCGCGGCGATGATACGCACGTCGATCTTGATAGGTTTGTTCGAGCCCACGCGGCGGATCTCGCGCTGTTCGAGCGCGCGCAGGAGCTTGGGCTGCAGATCCAACGAGAGCTCGCCGAGCTCGTCCAAGAAGATCGTGCCGCCGTGGGCCACCTCGAAGAGACCCTGGCGCGCGACGATGGCGCCCGTAAAAGAACCCTTCTCGTGCCCGAACAGCTCGGATTCAATAAGGTTTTCTGGCACGGCGCCGCAGTCAAAGACCACGAAGGGCTTGTCCACCCGGGTGCTCGCCTCGTGGATCGTGCGCGCGACGACCTCTTTGCCGGTACCGGTCTCGCCCTCGATGACGACGGTCACGCTTGACGGCGCGATCTTCTCGAGGATGGAAAAGATCTCGCGCATCCGGACGCTAGTGCCGACGATACGGCCAAAACGGTCGCGGTTGACCGGGGTGATCTCGACGCGCTCGTCGAGGCTCTGAAAGCGGATGTCGGTCTTGCCGACAGTCAGGGTGCACCCGGCCTTTAGGAAGGCGTCGCGCACGCGCACCCGATTGATGAAGGTCCCGTTCGTCGAACCCCCATCAAGCACCACGTAAGAGTCGGGTTCCTGAATGATTTTGCAGTGATACCGGCTGACGGTCTCGTCCTCGCAGACGACGTCGTTGTCATCATTGGAGCCAATCGACACCGTGGCTTGGTCGAAGATGTACTCGATTGGCGTACCGTCGGCCCGATCCATTAAGAGCTTGCATTTGCGCAGCTCAATCGACGACGGACGACCGCTGATATAAGCGATCTTCGTCGGCGGGATAAAGTCAGGGCCTTGGTCGTTGCCGGATTCCATGCTGCTCCAAGTGTGCGTTCGTCGCCCCTAGAGCGCGGCGACGAACGGCTGCACAGCCACGATCATTCGAAGCTGAACGGATTGTCGATAGGCGCTTCCTTCATGAAGCCGCGCTCGACACGTTCTTGCTCCTCCTTGCATGTGATGCAGAAGGTGGCCTCGGGTCGGGCCTGCAGCCGTTTAAACCCGATGTAATTTCCGCAGTCGTCAAAGTTCTCGCACTCGCCGTAGGTGCCGGCCTCGATACGATTGAGCGCCTTTTGGATCTTTTTGAGGAGCGCCGTCTCGCGTCCGCGCATGCGGTGTTCGACCGTCGCGTCCCATTCGGCGCTGGCGAGGTCAACCTCATCTGCGTGCCGAAGCCCCGCGCTCTCGCGGTCCGCTTCGACCATCTGCATCTCCGCGTCGTTAATCTTCTTGCGACGTGCGGCCAAGAGGGTGGTCAGTTCGGCGATCTGCTCGCGCGTGAGCTCGTCGGCTTCTTCGATAATGCGAAGTGGTTTTCTCATCTCAAACCCCCTTTAAGATAGTCGTTTAAGGCGAGGCGTGGTGGCCTCGGTCGCCGTTTGGCGGCCCCGATGGTGAAGACGGACGCGGTCAAAATCAAGCCCACGGACGCCTTTTCCCAGCGGGGAACATTTTACCATGGAAAACCGCGATGCGCCATCGCGGCCAAGTCCATCATTACCGCCACCGCGCCGTGTATTGCGACGCCGCCGGCGATGCTCCCGGTCCGCAAAGAAAGTAGCCCGAGGACCGAACCAGCGACGACCGCGCCGATGGTCTCGTAGAGGGGCTTGTTGAAGTGGATCATGACATAGGGTGCGACCATGGCGAAGGCCGCGAGGCTGCCCAGGCGCTGTTTGAGCCCGTGGACCAAGAACCCGCGGAAGAAGAACTCCAGCGAGAAGAACTGGATAATATAGAGGAACTCCCACACCAAGAAGTCGGCAGGCCCCTTGGGCTCTTTATAAAAGGGGTACTTCGCCTGAAACTCGGGCGAGGCCGCGACGACGAGCACGAGGGCGGCCACTGGGATGAAAAACAGGAGATAGAGCGGGAGGTGCTTACGGAAATCGCGGGCGTTCATGCCGTAGTCTCGGACCCGTTCGCGAAAGACGACCCGGATGACGAGTGACGGCACGAGGACGTAGAGCGCGAGGGCGCCCGTCGTCCACATGGCCATCCGCACGAGCTCCTCGTAGCGCCTTAGCGTCGCGCCCAGATCGGACGACACCGCCGTGGTCGCACGGATTAGCGTGTCCGCCATGCCGTTTTGGAGCGAGTTCTGGAGCACCGCGTAGGACATCGCGATGAGGACCAGTGCGCCCACGACGAAGACCCAGATGCCGCGTTCACGGCCCGAGAGGTAGCTGTCGCTGTCGCCGTCGAGGACGATCTCCGCGTCGATCGCGTCTAGGTGCCGCGTGACGAGGCGGGTCCAGAGGCGGTGAAAACCGGAGCGGGGCGGCGGGCTGGTCGGGTCGGAGGGCATCGCGGAGGCCTTGTGCCCCAGAACGGAGTTTTTCGCCAGCGACGCGTTTTATTCCGCTTCGTACCCTGCCGCCTCGGCGCGTCAGGAGAAAAAAAGAGAGGTCCTGTCCGCGGCGCCTTTTGCTGGCGCCACAGTCAGGACCTAGGCGGGGGACGAACCCGAGCTGCGGGTCGAGGGGGTTAGAAGTACCAGCTCGCGCCAACCTTGAACTGCGCGCCGAGGTTGACCTTGTCTTTGGCGTTGGCGTCATGGATGTTGTCACAGAAGCCCGTCAGGTTGCCGGTCTGACGCAAGCAGTCGGTGTGCACGGACTGGTTCTCGTCCAGATTCTTCACGACCGTATTGAAGCGGAGGTCTGCGAAGATCGCGATGTTCTCGGTCAGGAAGAACTCGACACCGCCGCCGAGCTGGGCCGCGAACTCCGTGATGTCGATGGCGTAGTCGCCGCCATTGTACGACAGACGCGTGAAGTGGACGCCGGCGCCGGCCAAGAGGTAGGGCTGGAAGCGCGAGTCGGGCAGGATGTGCCACGTGAGGGCGCCCATTACAGGGATGGTGCTCTGCGTGAGGTCGGCGCCGTCGGCCGAGCCTGACAGGAAGTCGGCCGAGAGCTCAAGGCCCCAGCTACGGTCGAAGCGGCCCTTCACGTGGACACCGAGGCCACCCATGGCGGGGTTCTCGGCGGTCGAGAGGCCAACCTTTTGGCCGCTGACGCCGACCGCGGAGCCCTGGATACCGACGGCGATGAGATCGCGAGAGCCGCGGTCCTGCGGTTCGGCCTGAATCGGCTGCTGCACGTAGGCCGGCTGGACCACCTGGGGCGAGCGCACCATTATAGGGCGGACGACTACGCGGCCAGGCACGTAGACCGGGCGGGGAATGTAGACGGGAGAGCCGTAAGTGGGGCCGTAGCCGTAGGTCGGACCGTAGAAGCGCGGTCCGCCGCCGGGATAGACAGGGCGATAGCCGGAATTCATATGGCCGGGCGAGGGGCGATACATCGCGGGTCCGCGCCACGGGCGGGCTTGTGCCTCTGCGGCGTCCGAGGCGACGAATGCAGGCACGAGGAGGAGGGCCATAGCAATGGGTAGGAGCTTGTTCATCGTTCACCTCTTTGCGTTTCGATGCGGCAACGGGACCTACGCAGTTCTGAGAACGCGTGGGGTTGACTATGGCTCCGACGCAGGCGCCGCGCGGATGTTCAAAAAAAGTACACGAGAGATCCCCTCGTGGGGGCGGCCGAACGAAGCGCTCGATCTCACGGGGCTTTTCGGCGGGAGAGAGAGGGGCTTTTGGGCGTTGCGCATCGGTGGGTCGGTGTAATAGGATGCGCGCCCCGCGGCTGGCTGCGGCCTGGAAAGAACATGCGTATTCTAAAGCTGACCTTCATATCGCTCGCGGCAATCAGCCTGAGCCACGCGCTGGCCCCCGCCGTTTCGGCTGAGGCGCCTGAGGGGGAGTCACGTCCGACGGTGACCCCGTCACGCAACGACAGCCGTGACGGGTCGGAGGACGCGGTCATCTACGGTGTGCCGCTGCGACTTGAGCATCGCGGTATGCTGCGCTTTCGGCCCGAGCTGATCGCCGGCGGTCGGCTTGGCGCTGGCCTTGGTGGGGTACCGGCACCTATTGAGGCGATGACGGGCGACGTCTCGGACGCGACGACTCTGTCATGGGCGTCGCTGCGCTTGCGCTATCGGCCGTTGCTGCACATCGGTTCAAATATAGCGATCTCGCTCGGCATCGACGCGCCCGATAACTTGGTGCTCGGGTCGACCCACGAGAACGCGGGCGGCGTCCTGTCGACCCCGCTGTCTCTCAGCGCGTTGTCGGGGGCCGGGGATTCCCAGAGCCCGCCTTCGGCCGGCTCAAACGGTATGCGGGACGGTATCCGTATCCGCGAGGCGGCCCTACGCGTTCGCCTCTTTGACTTCTTGGACCTCGAGCTTGGCCGGGGGATCGACCACTTCGGTCTTGGGATTTTTCGGAATAATGGCGCGGGTCTCGACGCCAATTATGGCTCGGTGCTCGATCGTATCGCGGTCGGGTTCAGTCTCGCCGGGTTTCGAATCGAGGGCGCGTTCGAGTTTACCGCGTCCGGCGCGACCACCCAGGACGTCGCCTCGCAGCTCAATGGTGCGGGCGGGCAGCCCAAGGACCTCGGCATGGACGACGACGTCGTCACGTGGTCTCTGCGCGCCGGTCGCTTTCCGTCGAACGATGCGGACCGCGCGGCGCGCCAGATCGTCTTGCAGGAGCAACGCGACTGGGCGGTCGATTGGGCTCTCTTTACCGCGATCACCTCACAGCGGTTTAGCTCCTCCGAGCCGCTGACGGAGAACTCAATCGAGTGCGCGCCCGTCGCGGCGATGGCTGACGGGCGCCCATTGCAACCGCATGATTGTGTTCGACTTTTCCGTCGAGACGCGTTTCTGTTGCGGCCCGGGGCTTGGCTGCGGGCGGAGTATCAGCCGGATCCCGAGACGCAGATCCGCACAGAGCTTGAGGTACAAGGTATCTTTGGCGATGTGGCGCACGTGCAGCGCTTCTTCGACGACGAGATCGACGACTCGCGTATCTTTCAAGGCATCGGCGCGGCGTCTGAGACTGAGGTCTGGCGCGGCGGTCTCGGCTTCGGGCTAGATGCAGGCCTCGCTACCGGCGACAACGGGCGCTACCTCGGCTATCTCGACGGCCAGAACGTGCTCGACCCCGACGACGCCGCATTCGCTAGCAACGAGTCCCTGCGCGCGAACCGTCGCATCACATCATTTCAGTTCAATAGAGATTATCGGCTCGACCTCATCCTCTTTCGACAGGTCCTCGGTGGTGTGACCAACGCGGTCTACGCCAAGCCGTGGGTCGCGTATGATGTCCTCAAGACCGAGAGCATGCACCTGCGCGTCAGGTTTGATGCGCTTTACGCGGCGGCGATGCGGCCCTCCGGTACGCCGGGTGGTGGTGAGCATTGGGGCCTTGAGTTTGATGGGCGCGTCGAGCTTGGCTTCGCTAGCGGGCTTGAGGTGCAGCTCGCGGCGGGCTTGCTGGTGCCGCTCAACGCGTTTCAGGACGTGTTGACTGGGGCCCTGCCGGACCCGGTCTATGCCCTCCGAGCTATAACCTCCTGGCGCTTCTAACGAGGCGAGGACGCTGAAACGGACCAAGCTGCGTCGTCGAGCTTCGGCCTCGTCACTGCGGGGCACCTGAAGTGCCCCTCATTCCTCGGCCTCGTCTGTCCTAGCATCTCAACCCGTTTGTTCGCCCTCGCGAGGACGCTGAAACGGGCCAAGCTGCGTCGTCGAGCTTCGGCCTCGTCACTGCGGGGCACTTCCAGTGCCCCTCATTCCTCGGCCTCGCTCTCCTAGCATCTTGGCCCGTTTGAGCGCCCTCGGGTTGTGGAGCTACCGGTCGGGGCTTGCAGCTTCGCGCCTTCGGCTCGTCGCTGCGGACTCGCGAGAGCAGCTTCGCGCCTTTGGCTCGTCGCTGTAGCCTCGCGCCTGCGGCTGGGCGCTGGCTAGGTGTTGAGTTTGTGCGCGATTTGGTCGCAGATGGCGTCGAAGTGGCGGCCGCTCATGGCGACGATCACGTCCTTTCCAGGCTGGGCGTCGGCGGCGACCGCGGTCGCTAGGGCTGCCGTGTCTTCGATGATTGTGGCGGGCACCCCGGCGGCCTCGATCTGCGCTGCGAGGGCGGTTAGGTCTAGGCGATTCGCGGGTGGTAGGGGGTCCGAGGTCTTGACGAGGGGGCGGCAGAACCACACGCGGTCCGCCGTCGCAAGCGCATGGCCGAAGGCCTCTTGGAAGACCTTGCGGCGCGCTGTGTTTGATTGGACCTCAAATAGTGTGACGATCCGCCGGCCGGGGTGACCCGCGCGCAGCGCCGCGATTGTGGCCGCGATTGCCGTCGGGTGATGGGCGAAGTCATCGATAATCGGGATGTCTCGGACGAGGTGTTTGAGGGTCAAGCGGCGTAGCGGGAGTGTGAAAGAACCGAGCGCGCTCGCGATCGCCGTCGGCGCGACGCCCAGGCGGGAGGTGAGGGCCGCCGCGACGAGCGCGTTCCTAATGTTGTGTAGGCCAGCGGCCTTGAGGTGGACGCCTACCGTTTCTGCCTCCGGAAGGTGCAACTGAAACGAGCATCCGTCCGGGCCGAGGACCACCTCGGTCGCTCGGACTTCGGCTTGGGCTGCCGCCTCGTCGCTTCCCTCGACCGAGGTGCGCCAGACCGTCGCCGCCGTCCCGGAGGTCGCGATGGCCTGGGCGGCGTTGACGTCGGAGATCGGCCGTACGAGGAGCCCGTCAGCGGGAACCCGGGCGGTGAAGCGGCTAAAGGTGTCCACGATCGCGTCGAGGTCGGCAAAGATGTCCGCGTGGTCGAACTCGATGTTGTTGATGGCCGCGATAAATGGTCGATAGTGGTGAAATTTCGAGTCCTTATCGAAGAAGGCCGTGTCGTACTCGTCGCCCTCAATGATGATGGGCGCGTCGCCGTCCGCGCCCCCGACCCGATAGTTTGCGTTCCACGGCGCGACCAGACCGCCGATAAAGAATGACGGGTCGAGCCCCGCCTCGTGCGCAATCCATGCGGCCATCGAGCTCGTCGTCGTCTTGCCATGGGTGCCGCTGACGACGACGGAGACGCGGCCGGGGATAAAGATCTCGGCGAGGGCCTCAGCCATGGACGCGCCTCCGATGCCGAGCTCGCGCACGCGGGCGATCTCTGGTGAGTCGGGACGAATGACGTTGCCGACGACGACCGCGTCCGGGCCCCACGCGAGGTTTTCTGCGGCATAGCCGCGGTAGACCTCCACGCCGGCCGCGGCGAGCCGATCGCTCATTGGCGGGTAGGGGGCCGCATCCGAGCCGCGGACCTCGTAGCCGAGCTCGCGCAACATCAGCGCCATCGCGCCCATCGCCGATCCGCAGATTCCAAGGAGGTGCACGCGCTTGACAACAGCCCAATCGACCGGGGGGAGACGGGCTCGCGAGGGTAGGGGGGCGGCGATCGGGAGCGAATCAGGCGGGGTAGTCATGCGGCGACGCTAAGCATCTTCGGCTCGAAAATCCAGCCGTCTGAGCGTCGGCGCGCACCGCGGGACGCCGGCGGCCCCGCATACTGGCTCAGATGGCTCGTGGGCCCGTTGACACCGCACGTCAGCGTGTTAGCGTCCCGACGGCCTCACTATACGGAGAAATGTCTTGAGCGACCCATCCAGCCCCGACAGTGGCGCGAAAAAACCCTTGGATCTCAAATCGCGTCTCGGTCTGAAGACGTCGACCGCGGTGCCCGCGGCGCCAGCGATGGCGAGCAGCTCATCGTCGCTGCCCCCGCCTCCGTCCCGGCAGGTGCTACCTCCGCCACCTGAACCCAAGCCCGAGGGGCCGACCGCCGAGTCCATCGAAGAGGCCCGGGCTCGGGCTCAAGCGCTCGCGGCCGCGGCCGGCCCTGCGTTTGAGGAGTTCAGCATCGGCGCTGGCCCTGACAAGACCCCCGTGCCTGAAGAGGTCGCCGGCGGCGTGCGGATTGAATACGTCAACGTCGGCGCCACCGAGCTGTTCCCTGAGGTCAGAAAGCGCAACCGAACGGTCCTCATCGCCGCCGTGGTTGGGGCCGCCTTTGTGGCGTTCTTCCTCGGTCGAGCTATGAGCTCGTCGAGCGCGTTGAACGAGCTTAAAGATAACATGGTCTTCGAGGCACAAGAGAAGCTCGACTTCTTGGTCTCCAACAAGCCGACCTTCCAAAGAATCGACGCGCTCGTGTTGGACCTAAAGGTCTTCAATGATCGCGCTGCGGCGGTAGGTGCCGACGGCAAGGGCTTGGCGGAACTTGAGGAGCCCCTCGGTAAGCTCGTCGGTCAGGTCGCGGCTTTTGTCGCGGCTTTTGTCGAGGCGAAGGCGTTCATCGACCCTGGCGCGGTCATCGGCAAGTCGGTCTATAATGGTGCCCTCATGGCATCCGTGCTGGGCTTCGCGTCGCGGACCCACCAGGCCTACCTCCAGGCCTCCAACCTCCTCGAGGAGGCGCAGACATTGGTCGCGATGTGGCGGCCCGTGCCCCCTGAGTTGCAAAAGCAGCTGGTCTTTTCGGACACCGAGGAGCGCGACCACCCTGAGTTCGGAAAGATCCAGACAGGTGTCGGTCGCCTCATCGCTCAGAACGGTCCCCCCGCGGCCGTCGAGATCAAAGACACCTCAGGTAAGGCTATCGGCACCGAGTACCAGCAGATGGTCTTGCTGCGTGGCGAGACCGACCCGATCCAGGTCAAGACGACCCAGGTGACCGTGACGGACCTCGGGCCCTTCTTCGATGATAACCTCAAGCAGATTAAGGCTGTCTCGCTGGCGCGCCTGAGCGAGTTGACCCAGCGCCTGCAGAAGTCGCTGTCGACGTGCAAACCGGCTCCCGTCGAAGCGCAGTTGAAGGAATTTTTGGTCGCAGCAGGCGCCCCGTTCACTGTAGATGGCGCGGCCCAGGCGACACCCGAGGATCCGGCGGCACCCGAGGCTCCGGCTACGCCAGAGGCTCCGGCTACGCCCGAGGCTCCGGCTACGCCAGAGGCCCCAGCGCCTGCCAAGTAGCCGGGCTCACCTGCGCCATCCTCAGCGCTTGACCCTCAGATGAAGAACCCCGGTGTCGATGGCATCGGGGTTTTTTGTGGGCTCGGGTCCGAGTCTAAGCCGACAGAGCGGCGCTATGGGCGAAGAGCCCATAAATTCCGCCCGTATGGATGAAGACGATCCTCTTGCCGAGGCGCGACGGATCACGCTCGAGAGTGCGGACCAGCCCAATGAAGGCCTTGTTCGTATAGACCGGGTCGAGGACGAGGCCGTCCTCGCGGGCGGTCTCCTTGAGGAACGCGATCTCGTCGGGGGTCGTGAGCGCGTAGCCAACCCCCTGAAATCCTTCCATGACCTCGTAGTGTCGGGCGTCGGCGGGGGTCGCGCCGTGGCGCTCAACGGCCTCGGCGATGATCGCGCGAACGATGTCCTCGAAATAGGGCGCGTCGTCGCACACAGCGACGCCGACTGCCCGCGTGGCCACCCCAGCCCTAGCGATCCCCAGCGCGAGCCCTGCGAGGGTGCCTCCAGAGCCCGTGGCGGCGATAATTGTGTCTGGGGGACCGTCGGGCAGGCCGGCGAGGAGCTCTGGGATGACCGAGGCGTATCCGAAGGCGCCAAGAGCGTTGCTGCCGCCTTCGGGGACGATGTAGGGCCTCGCGCCGTCCGCCCTCAGCCGCTCGGCGATCTCGGTCATCACGGCGCCGCGGCGCTCGCGGTAGGTGGTCGGGTCGATGGTCCGGATGTCCGCGCCCGCGATGACGTTGAGGAGCAGGTTGCCGGTTGGGTCTGCAGGAAGGTCGCTCGTTTGGCCATTGGGTGTGCGAAGGACGAGGATGGGCGTCATATTGAGAGGGTGGGCCGCGAGCGCCGTCGCGCGGGCGTGGTTGGACTGGATCCCACCGCAGGTGATGACATGGGTCGCGCCAAGGGCCACGGCCTCGGCCAGCAGGAACTCGAGCTTGCGGAGCTTGTTGCCGCCGGTGTGGCCATTGGTGAGATCGTCGCGCTTGACCCACAGGTCGACACCGAAGCGTTCCGACAGCCTAGGCAGGCGGTGGAGCGGGGTCGGGAGGTGTGCGAGTGGCAAGCGGGCGGGCAGGCGGTGCGGCATCGGTGTTTCCTCGGGTTGGGGCTCCTGAGAGCCTATGAGAGGGCCCGGACAATAGAAAGGGGCGCCTGACAAGAAGCGGCCGGGCGAGGGGCGCGACGTCGCGGTTGCATCGCGGGGCCCTCGGAGGTTAGAAGGCCCGCCGGCAGCTGTCGAAGGAGCACATTATGGCGCGCATCGAGGCGAGAATTTTGAAAGGTTTTCGGGACTATCTTCCCGAGGTCGAGGGCGCCCGGCTCCGCATGCTCGACGTGGTCCGCGGTGTCTTTGAGGGGTTCGGCTTCGGGCCCTTGCAGACGCCCGCGATCGAATACGCCGACGTCCTCCTCGGCAAGTACGGCGAAGAGGGCGATAAGCTCCTCTACCGGTTCCGCGACAACGGTGATCGCGATGTCGCCCTGCGCTATGACCTGACGGTGCCGCTGGCCCGCCTCGTCGGACAGTATCACGGGCAGATGCGGTGGCCCTTCCGGCGCTATCAGATGGCGCCGGTCTGGCGCGCAGAGAAGCCCGCCCGCGGCCGTTTCCGCGAGTTCATGCAGTGCGACGCGGACGTCGTCGGTGAAGCGGACCCGCGCGCTGACGCCGAGATCATGATGGTCGGATTATCGGTACTCAAAGCACTTGGCGTGCCGGACTTCGTGATGCGCGTCAATGACCGCCGCGTCCTCGACGGTGTCCTCGATGTCGTCGGCGTCGAAGCGGGGACCCCACGGGTGCTGGTCTTGCGCACCGTGGACAAGCTCCCCAAGATCGGCCGCGACGCCGTCATCGCCGAGATCGTCGCGCAGGTCGGCCTCAGCGTGGCGGACTGCGCGCGCCTGTTGGACTTGCTCGATCGATCTCTCGAGCGCGTCGACCAGCTCGGGCCCCTCCGAGAGGCCTTGGCGGAGAGCGACGTTGGCAAGGCGGGCATCGACGGACTCACGGAGCTGCTCGCGACCGTCTCGGCGGCGGGCTTCGGCGGCCAGGTCGCCATTGACCTGACGATCGCGCGGGGCCTCGACTACTACACCAGCACCATCTACGAGACCTTCCTCGTCGGTCATGAGGAATACGGCTCGGTGATGTCCGGCGGCCGCTACGACACCCTCATGGACACGTTCTCGGGGAAGGCGACGCCGGCCGTCGGGATCAGCCTTGGTGTCGACCGGCTGCTCGCCGCGCTTATCGAGTTGGGCCTGCTCGCGACCCGCCCGGCCCCAGCAGACCTCTACTTCTGTCTCTTCGACGCGGCCGACTACGGCTCGGTCGTTCAGGCGGCGACGGCGCTCAGGGCTCACGGCCTGAAGGTCGAGACCGCGCTCTCGCCCGCAAAGCTCGGCAAGCAGATCCAGAACGCCTCGAAGCGCGGCTACCGCTATGTCGCGATCGCCGGCGCAGCGGAGATCGCCGAGGGTGTTGTCCAAATCAAGGATCTGACGACCGGCTCGCAGACCGAACGGCGTCTCGACGCGGCGGCGAAATGGGCACCGGGTCTTGCTTTTGGCGTCGCCGGGGAACAAATTACGCCCTCAGGCGTCTCTGAAGACTGACGCTCTCACGGCCCTCCTTGTCTCGCTTGGGTCGTGCGCTCTTTAGGAGGTGGGACTTGGGCCGCGACAGCTCGAAACGCAAACGGAACGTGGCCCAGGCCTCGCCGGCCGGCCGCTCGGCTTGGGCGTGGATGCCAGTCGGCCTCGGCGCGCTGTCTCTCGGTGCCCCGGCCTGCGGGACTAGCGGACGCCACGTCACCCTGGACCCGATGCACTTCACGGTCGTCGACGGCGAGCGCGGACGGCGCGTCGAGTCTTTGGACGCCGAGACCCTCTACGACGAGGGCTCGCGCGCCTACTCGGCCCTCGATTTCGTATTGGCAGCCGAGAAATACGGACTCGTCGCCGATCGCTTTCCGGAGGGTCGTTTCGCCGCAGCCGCAGCCTACAATGCGGGGATGAGCCTCGAGAAGACCAGCCGCTTCGCCGCCGCGATTCCCCGCTACGAGCAGGTCGTCGGGCGCCTAGCGGGCAGCAAAGACGCCCAAGACGCCCTCTTTCGTATCGCGACGTGCCACGAGTCTCTCAGCGATTGGGCGGGCATGAAGGCCACTGGCGAGCGTATCGCGGCGCCCGTCTACAAAGACATCGGCACAATCGACCGCATCGCCGCCTACGCCGTGCGTGGGCGGGGCGCAGAGGGGCTGGGCGAGCTCGCCCTAGCTGAGCGGGACTATCGCGAGGCCCTGGCGCTCCATCGAGACAACCTCGATAAGCCGGCGATCAATGACAGCCCCTTTGTCTCCCTCGCCCAGTTTCGTATTGGTGAGATCTACCGGGCCCTCTTCTCGTCGATTCAGTTTCGTCTGCCCTTGGACACCATGGCTCGGGATCTCGAGGACAAGAGCAACTTCTTCCTGATGGCGCAGACCGCGTACCTGCGGGCCCTTCGCTTGAGGCATCCCGCGTGGGCTGTCGTCGCTGGTTTCCGTTTAGGGCTCCTCTACGAGGTCATGTACGACGACATGATGTCGGCCGAGGTCCCCGCCGACCTGACCCGCGACGAAGTTGAGTTATATTACGACGAGCTCAGGAGCAAGGTCCGGCCTCTCCTTGACCGCGCGGTCGACATCTACGAGAGAAACCTCCGCCTCGGACAGCGCGTTGGCCGCGACGACGAGTGGGTCAAGAAGACCGAGGCCTCGCTCGCGCGCCTCAAGGATGTGATGCGGGCGGAGGCCGGTCGGGCCGCCGAGCTTCAGATTCAACAATAGCCTGAGCCAAGCCCCATGGCGCATTTTGGCGCTAGGTGCTCAAACGATTCAAAAAAAAGAGGCGCCACGATGGGCGCCTCTCTTCGGTCTGTAACCTCAGATCAGTTCGCGAGGACCGCGGCCGTGGGCGCCGCAGGAGCCGCCGCCATTGGGAGGACGCCGCCGGCCTGAACGAACGCGTTCAGGGCGTTGTTGCGCTCGCGCTCGTAGGCGCTCGTGTACGTGACAGAGCCGTCGGCGAGCTTCTTCGCGAGCAGATCCTCGTACCAACCGCGATACAGCGCGCGTTGGCGCTCGAAGGTCATCGCCTTCTTGCTCTCGGCGCGCTCGTCATCCGTCTGGGCGACGAGCTCCTCGAGGCCCTTGAAGCGCGCCACGACAATGCGATTGAGCGGCTCGACGGTGTACGCCGACGGCAGCACCGGGTTTTCGGCGGTCGCCGCGAACGAGTCGCGCACGAGCGTGGCCGAGCGACCGCCCAAGCTGAAGATAAAGGGTGCCTGGCCTTCCTGGAGGCGCGTGAAGCTGACGTCGGGGCGCACGGACAGGCCCTTGCCCTCGGCAGCGCCGTACTTCTCATTGAGGAGCTTAGCGACATCATCGAGGCTCTTCGTGGGGTCCTTCTTGGCCTCGGCGAGGACCTCGTCAGCGAGCGAGGTCTTAAACGCCTCGGCGCGGTCCTCTTGGATCAGCGTCCGCGCGAGCTTCGTGCGCACCGCATCGAGGGTCTCGGTCCGGGTCTCTTCGACGGCGTCAATATAGAGAATCCAAAAAGCGCTGCCGCTCTCGACGAGTTCAAGAGTCGACCTGGCGGCGGCCGCGCTGACAGCGTCCTTGACGGCTGGGCCAAAGGGCGGGCGACCGAGCTCGGACTCAGTGTAGCCGCCGGCCTTCATCGCGCCGCCCATCGCCTTGGCGATGTCGTCGTCGCTGTGCTCGGCTGCGAAGCCGGCGAAGATGGTCAGCGGCGCGATCGCGTTGCCTTCCTCGTCGACGCCTGGCTCAGTCATCTTGGCGCGGAGGTCGGCGAGGATGCCCTCGGCCTTCGTGCGTAGCTCTTTGCGCTCTTCCTCAAAACCGGCCTTTTGGGCGTCGTCGACGGCCATCGCCGGGTCCGCCGCGTCGAAGCGGATACCGCGCAGCTTCCAGTTCTTCGGCGTCGTGAAGGCCGTGTCCTTGCGAGCCGCGTACTCGGTCTCGAGTTTTTCTTGATTCGCGGTCTGCCACTCTGCGATCTCGGGCTCGGACACCGGAACGAGGCCACGTGCGTTCATCGCGTCGATCGTGATCGTGTCGATCTTCACCTTCTCGTTCTCGACGCGGTAGGACGCGGTGAGCTCGGCGTCCGTGATGGTGACCTCGCCGACGAGCAGCTGGATGACCTTCTCACGGAGGATCTCTTCGCGGACGAAGGTCTCAAAACGGCCAGGCGCGATAACGTTGCGTGCCTGCCAGCCCTTGAACGCGTCCGCGTCAAAGCGGCCCGTCTTCTCGTCGCGGAAGTTGGACGTGAAAAGAGACAGCCGACCATTGAGCTCCTCGGCGCTGACGCCCATGCCGAGGCGGCGTGCGTAGGCGCTGACGATCTTCATCTCGAGCAGATCGTCGACGAACTTGATGAAGCTGACGGGGCTGACATCCGCGCCAACCTTCGAGAAGGCGCCCCCCGACATCGGCCCGATAAGGCCGAGGTTGCGAAAGCGCGTCATCCGATATTCGTTGTCGGACTGCTTGCCCTTGGGCGCGGGAGCATCCACAGACACGGTGGCCGCCATCAGCACGAGGGCTGTGTCGATCTTTGTATCGTCGATCTCAACCAGGTCGGCCTGCGCCATCACCCCGGGCTGGCCGCCGCAGGCTTGATCCGGCGAAATTGCGCCGAACGTGAAGCCGAAGACGACGATGATCGCGGCAAACATGAAGTAGATGCCGAAGGTGCGAGTATTTTTGCGAAGCAGGTCGAGCATGGGTGCTCCAATCCGGGTAAAAGGTCCGGGGCCTCTAACCTAAGCAAACCACGCGGTCAACAGCTTCATGGCGATCGGTGCGGAGGATCCCTCCCTGAAAAGAGCCCAGCGGGGGCCTCATCGGTACTCGGGACCGGAAAACGTCGCTGGATGATTTTCCGAAGCGCCTGTGTTCTGGTGGACCTGTCGGGGTTCTGTTAGATAGCCGCCCCCTTGGTCGGGCCGGTCTCCGGCGCGCGCTCAACGAAAAGGACCAGGTTTCCACGATGTTTGACTGGCTCTATGGCCTCATGTCCAATGATTTGGCGATCGATCTCGGCACCGCCACAACGCTCGTGTACGTGAAAGGCAAAGGAATCGTGTCCGCGGAACCGTCCGTCGTCGCGGTGCAAAAGGACGCTCGCGGCGGCCGCCGTGTGCTCGCCGTCGGCAAAGACGCAAAAGAGATGCTCGGGCGGACTCCCCACGGCATCACAGCGATTCGCCCGATGAAGGACGGCGTGATCGCAGACTTCGAGATCACCGAGGCGATGCTGCGCTACTTCATCCAGCGCGCCCACAACCGCCGCACCTTAGTCCGGCCGCGTATTATCATCTGCGTGCCCCACGGCATCACCGAGGTCGAGAGGCGCGCTGTCCGCGAGTCGGCCGAGAACGCCAGCGCTCGCGAGGTCTACCTCATCGAGCAGCCCATGGCCGCCGCGATCGGCGCGGGGCTCCCCATCACCGAGCCCTCGGGCAACATGATCGTCGACATCGGCGGCGGCACGGCTCAGGTCGCCGTCATCAGCCTCGCCGGCATCGTCTACTCGAAGTCGATCAAGTGCGGCGGCGACAAGATGGACACCGCCATTATTAACCATACGAAACGAAAGTATAATCTCCTCATCGGCGAGCGCACCGCCGAGAACATCAAGTGCACCATCGGCAACGCCTACCCGACCGACGAGGTCATGACCATGGAGGTCAAAGGGCGCGACCTCGTGTCCGGCATCCCGAAGACCATCATCCTCAACTCCGACGAGGTCCGTGAGGCCCTGTCCGAGCCGGTCTACCAGATCGTCGAGGCCGTGCGGCACGCGCTCGAGGGCACGCCACCAGAGCTGGCCGCCGACATCGTCGATAAGGGGATCGTCCTTGCGGGTGGGGGCGCGCTGCTCAAAAATCTCGATATCTTAATTCGCGAGGAGACAGGCCTCCCCGTGATGATCGCCGATGATCCGACCTCTGCCGTGGTCCTCGGCAGCGGCAAAGCGCTCGACTCGATCTCTCTCCTCCGCGGGGTCGCCCTGCGCGGCTGATATGCTGGAGTTGTTTTCCCGCCATCGCTCTGCTTTCGCCGGTTTCGTTGGGCTCGTATTGCCGCTCTTCCTGCTGTACGTGCACGGCCGCCACCCGCGCAAGACGACGATCATCGAGAGGGCCCTCATCAGCGTGACGGCGCCCGTCCAAGAGGCGACCTCCCGCATTTTTTCGGGGGTCGGCGAACTGTGGCAGGGCTACATCGCGCTGACGGACGCGGCAGAAGAAAATATGGAGCTCAAAGCGAAAAATGAGGCGGTGACGCTCGTGGCGGCCCGCGTCGCCGAGCTTGAGTCGGAAAACGAGGTCCTGCGTCAGGGTCTCGAATTCAAACGCTCGCGGCGGGACCTCTTGTTGGTCGGCGCGCACGTCATCGGCAAGGACGTCTCGCCTTACGGACGGGTGGTGCGTGTCGCGATCGACGGAGGCTTAAGGGACGGCCTCACCGAGGGGATGCCGGTGATCGCGCCAGCGGGCCTCGTGGGCCGGGTCGCGCGCGCGTCGGGCGCCTACGCTGAGGTCCTGCTCGCCGTCGATGCGCAGAGCACCGTCAACGTGAAGTGTCGCGACAAGGGCGTCACGGGCACCGTCACGGGCACCGGGTCGCCGTCGAGCTACGTGTCACGGTTCTCGTTTCTGCACCGCACAGCCGCCTTGTCTGTCGGGGACATCCTCGTGACGTCCGGGCACGACAAGGCTTTCCCTCCGGGCATCGCCGTCGGAACCATCCGCTCGATCGAGGAGAGGCAGCGAGAGCTCGAATACGAGCTTGAGGTGACGCCCACCGTGAATTTCGGCGATCTCGAGCTCGTCTACGTCGTCGTGGGCGTCGTGGACGACGCCCCGATCGAGCCCCCGGCAGTCGAACCTGTTGAAGGGGGGACGCCATGAGAGGGCTCGCCTTCATCCTCCTCTGCTTTTTGCTGTTGGCGTTCGAGTCACCCCTCCTGCATCAGCTCGGCTCCGCCCGCTACGCCCCCGATCTCGCGCTGGTCGCGGCCATCTATATCGGTCTGACCACGCCCTTTGCGCGCGGGGTCGGGACAGTCCTCGCCATCGGGCTTCTCCGCGACGCGTTTACGACCGCGACCCCGGTCGGCTTGTATATGGAAGTCTTGATGATGGTCTTCTTGATCTGCCAGGGCCTCAGCCGGCGCCTCGTCGTGCGCGGGCCTGTCGGCACGATGGTGATCGTGTTCGGGTTCAGCCTCGTCGCGTCTATCGCCGAGATCGTACTCTCGCTCATCTTTGTGCGGACCTTTACCCAAGGCGAGGGCGGCCCCGGGCTCATCTTGGTCGCCATGGTGCCCCAGGCCCTCGTGACGGCGCCGTTCGGGGCGGCGCTCTTTTGGCTCTTCGATAGGGTGGACCGGCTCGTGACGCGCGCGCCCGGCTCGGTGTTCTCATGACAGCGGCCGACACGTCGTCCGGCGTGAAAGTCCATGCGTGACTATGAGTTCCACGACATCGCCACGCGCCGGCGCTTCGGTGTCGTGACGTTGATCTTTAGTGTGTTCTTCGTGCTGCTCCTCGCGCGCTTGTTTCAGGTCCAGATCATCGAGGGGGACCAGTACCGCGAGCGTTCGCGGACGAGCTTCACCCGCGCGGAACGCATCCCCGCGCGGCGCGGCGAGATTCGTGACCGCAACGGGGTCAGCCTCGCGCGCAACGTGCCGACCTCCTCGCTCATCCTCATGCCGCACGAGATGCGGGATGGGACGCTGCGCGAGCCTCTGCTTCGGCGCCTATCTGAGCTGTTGGAGCTCACGCACGAGCAGGTAGAGGAGGCCGAGGATGAGATTATCGAGGCCCTGAGGTCCGACACGACCTGGCAGCCCGTGACCATCAAGGAGGGGCTGGTCGGCGACCAATGTCCCTTCGACGGGACCGCGCTCGAGCTCGTCGCGGACAGCGACGCGCCCGACAACGCCGACCACTCGCACCAACTCTTCTGTCATGTCTGCGGCCTCCGCCACGAGCCGATCGCGGCCGGCGTCGACAAGTGCCCGCATGACGGTAAGAAGCTTGATTTTATTGGGGACGCGGGGCATCGCCATGGATCCTGCCCCCACTGCAAGAGGAGCTTTGTCTTCCAACCGATCTGCCCTCAGGATGGGGCGCTCATGACGGCCGTCGACAGGAACCTCCTGTGCCCAGTCTGCAAGCGCCGGTTCACGAACGAGGTCGCCGTCATCAAGAGCAAGCGCACCGAACTCAAGGGGGTGCAGATCAAAGCGACGATGATGCGCGAGTACCCCAAGGGCTGGGACATGTCCCACACCCTCGGTTACATGAACATGGTCTCACGCGAGGACCGCGAGGAGTCTCCGGGTGTCTACGCGCTCAACGACAAGATCGGGCGTTCGGGGCTCGAGCGTGCCCTCGAGCCGGTGCTGCGCGGTCAGAACGGCCTCGCGCGCTACCTCAAGGGGACGGATCGCGGCGTCCTTAGGGAATACGACGAACCCCAACACGGCCACGATGTGTGGCTCACCATTGACCACCGCCTGCAGCGCGCCGTGCGGGACATCCTGCGGTACCAAAGATCGGCCGCGGCGGCGGTCATAGAGCCCAATACGGGCGAGATCCTCGCCCTCTATTCCCAACCCGGATTCGACCCGAATCAGTGGTCCGGGCGGCTGAGTCCAAGCGTCTGGGAGAGCATCTCCGCGAACCCCTACGATCCGTTGCTAAACAAAGCAGTGACGGCCTACGCGCCGGGCTCCGTTTACAAGATCGTCACCGCGCTGGCTGGGTTGCGCGAAAAAGTCATCACACCTGAAACAATCCATCACTGCCCTGGCTTCTACGAGTACGGGGGCCGGCGCTTTGGCTGTCACGCGAAGCAGGGGCACGGCCCGGTCGATCTTATCAAGGCCATCAAAGGCTCCTGCGACGTCTATTTCTACAAGGTCGCTGAAGAGCTCGGGATGGAGCGCCTCGCGACCTACGGGCGCCTCTTCGGTTTTGGTGAGAATACGGGCGTCGAGCTCGCCGAGAGCGTCGGGCTGGTGCCCACACGAAAGTGGCACAACGATCATACACAGCTTGGGTTTCAGCCTGGTTTGACCTTGTCCGTCGGTATCGGTCAGGGGTCGTTGACGGCGAGTCCCCTTCAGGTCGCGCGCTCTTTCGCGGTGATCGCCAATGGCGGCAAGCTCATAAAGACACGCATCGTGGACCACTATACCGACCCAGATGGAAAGCTCTCGCAGCGCTTCTTGCCGGTCGTCGAGCGGGATCTCGGGCTCTCAGAGGTGGAGTTCCAACAGATCCGCGACGGGCTCATCGCGGTGGTGAACGCGCCCGACGGCACCGCGCGCGACGTCGCCGACAAGACCATCTTGATCGCGGGTAAGACCGGTACGGCCGAGGCCCCTCAGAGCCGGCCCGGCGCGGACGACGCGCTTCGGGCCTGGCTCAAGAACGATCACGCCTGGTTCGCGATGTATGCCCCCGCGATGGCACCCCAGGTCGTCATCGTCGTCTTCCTAGAGCACGGTGGCTCCGGCGGTCGCGACGCATCTCCGTTGGCGCGCCGCATCTTTGACGCGTGGAAGCGCCTTGGACTCTATAAACCGGTGAACGTCGACCCCCACCTTGGGATACCCGAGGACCAGGCCCCGGTCGAGGTCGATCCGGACGATGCCGGCGGCGAACCAACCGAGCCCCAAGAGGATCCACCATGAGCGTTCTGTCTCGTGGCGGTCGCGGTGATAGGCGCTTCGCCGGGCTCTTCGACCCCCTCAATATCGCCGCCTTCGTGGCCTTCATCGGTCTCATCACGCTGTCTCTTGTGGGCCAGGGGAACGCCCAGTTCTATGGCGGCGGCGAGTTCTACGAGCGACAGACGATGTGGGTCATCGCCGGCGGCGCCGTCTTCGTGGTGCTCCTCTTTGTCGACGTTCGCCTCGTAGAGCGCAGTTCGTATGTCTATTGGGGCCTGATCATCGTGCTCTTGGCCCTCACCCTCGTCGCGGGGACCGAGGCCAACAACAGCCGACGCTGGCTCCGTTTTGGGGCGGTAAATCTGCAAGCGTCGGAATTCGCAAAGTTAGCGGTCGCGCTCGCCCTCGCTCGATTTCTACACAAACGAAAAGAGAGGGCGCCCGGCGAGAGTGAGCCACGCCAAACCGGCACCTACGGGGTGAGGGAGCTCTTCTGGCCCCTCGTCCTCATCTTCGGGCCCATGCCCTTCATCCTCTTTCAGCCAGACCTTGGAACGTCGCTGATGCTGCTCTTTATCGGCGGGACTATGCTCGCGATCGAGGGCGTCGCCCGCCGCGCGCTGGTGATCCTGATGGTCGGCACCCTAGTGGCGATCCCGATCGCGTGGAAGTTGGACCTCATACGATTTTATCAGAAAGAGCGTGTCCTCAAGCTGATCGACGATGGTTGGGAGAAGCTGGACCCCGACACGGGCGCGATCTTGACCTCTGCGCTGACCCAGAGCGAGCAGGCCGTCGTCGCCATCGGCAACGGGGGGCTCACCGGGCAGGGGCATCGCCTCGCGAACCCGGCGCGTATGCGGGGGCTACCCGAGATCCACACCGACTTCATCTCCGCGATGTTCGGCGAGGAGTACGGCTTTGGTGGCTTCGTGGCGCTCCTGCTCTTGTTTTGGTGGCTCACGATATGGTCTCTTAGGACCGCCATGGACGCGAAGGACAGGTTCGCGCGTCTCTATTGCGTCGGCATCGCGGCCATGTTGGGTTGGCAGGTCTTCGTCAACGTCGGTATGGTGGCCGGCATGCTGCCAGTTGTCGGTCTGCCCTTACCGTTTTTATCCTACGGAGGTTCCGCTATGTTGATGAATCTCGCTGCCTTTGGCCTTGTGTTCAGCATCGCGCTGCGTCGGGGGCGCGCATGAGGTGGGCTGCCGCGGCCTTGACCGTCGCGGCCTCGCTTCTAGGCGGCTGTGACCTCGACGCGTCGTCGCTGGCCAGCTTTCTCGGCTCACCCTTTGGTGCGACCTCAGGGACCGTGTCGACCCTCGATGAGGGTGCCATCGAGCGCGTGATGGAGACCGCGGTCGGTCGCTTCCGCGCCTACAACACGCTGCGCGAGGTCTTGCCCTTCGCGATGATCGGCGGCGGCGACTGCAGCGTCGTTTTAGACGTGGAGGGCGAGTCCGTCATCGAGACCGATATGGCCTGCGCCCTCGGCCAGGGCTCCACAGGGTCGGTGGCCGTGCGTCAAGACCAGCTGGCGGCGAGCCCAGTCCCCGTCTTCCGGTTCTCGGTCAGCTACGGCGCCGTGCAGAGCCCCGAACTTGAGGTCGATGGCACCGAGGTCCTCACCGAGACCGTCGACGCGGACGGCGCCACCGTGCACGAGCTCGACCTCGTCCAAGACGGCGTCGCGTTGCGTTACACGTTCCGGTCCGGCCTCATTGACGATGAGACGCCCGTCTTTGACTACACCGTTTCAACTGCAAACGGCGATATCGGGGTCCGCATCACAAACCCAACCGGGCCCGGGGCCTTCGCGACGGTCATCCTAACCGGCATTGATGGGGCGCTCAATTGTGAGCTGCGTGACACCGACTGGTCCCTGCCACCGCGCGGCAGCTGCGACAATGGCGTGGTCTTTGGCCTGCCCTAGCAGCTCAGCCACCTCGGCCACGCGCGTCGGTGAACGGCCGACAGGGCGCACCGGCGTCTCGCGTTTTCGGCCAGCTGGGGGTTTTGGCCCAACCCGGACCCCGGCGTTGACATTGCCGTCCGGGTCGCTACTACTTCCCCCCCAAGTCGCAGCAGACCCGCAAGGGTGTCTCGCGACGTCGCATCCCTGATCCCAACTTCTGAGAGGTCCAAATGGCCGCCAACGTACACGAGTTCACAGACGCCAACTTTGAAGCGGAAGTCCTAAAGAGCGACATCCCTGTCCTGGTCGACTTTTGGGCCACGTGGTGCGGTCCGTGCCGCGCGATCGCGCCCGTGGTCGAGGACATCGCCAGGGAATACGGCGGGAAGCTGAAGGTCGGCAAAGTCGACACCGACAGCAACCAGAAGTACGCCAGCTTGCTGGGGATTACGTCGATTCCGGCGGTCTTCATCTTTAAGGGCGGCGAAGTCGTCGAGCGCATCGTCGGTGCGAGGCCGAAGGCGGCCTTCATCAGCGCGATCGCGCCGCACATCGCCTAAAAGGCGCAATGGTTTCGCGGTCGGACGGCCGCGGATCAGACGAGAGGGCGCCCCTTGGGTGCCCTCTTTTTTGTGGCACCGATCGTTGTGTTCCAAGGTCTCCTCGGCCGCGGAGGTGATCCCGAAGACCGCTTGAGCGTGTCAGGGCGCGTCTCAGGTCGCCGGAACTGCCCGCGCGCCGAGGGCGGTGCTGACGGTTTGGGCTTGTCGTTTGGCGCGCGCCGTCCTAGTTCAGGGCGACGCGTAATCTTACGCGCCGGGCGGCGGCGCCTCCTCGGGTGCCCCTGCCTATGAGTCCTCTCACGCAGTCGGTGCGATGTTCATTGCGATCCTCATGGCAGCCGCCGGGGCCTTCTTCCTCGCCACCGCGCTCTTTCTGACTCGGATCGTCCGTTTCCAGCGGGCGCGAAGCGAGAGCGCGATGGGCGCCATGGCGGTCGGGACGGCGCTTCTGCTCGCCGCGCTCATCGCCGGCTTCGGTCTGGATGCGGCCGTCGGGAGTGGCGCGACCGTGATGCTCTTCGCGGTCCTCGCGATGTCGGGGGGCGTCCTGCTCACCCTGCACTGGGGCGACTATCCGCTGGTCGGCCCCATCAGCTCGGCCTTCATCGGCATGGTCGCGCTGGCGCTTGGGTTGCACGCCCTCTTCCCCCCGCTGCCGACCGCCGGGCCGCTACCCGTCTTGGCGATCCTGCACATCGCCGCGACCTTCGTCGGCTATCTACTCTTCGCCCCGGCCTTCGTGCTCGCGAATCTCTTTATCGCGCAGAGCTGGCGTCTGAAGACCAAGCAGGAGGCGAACCGCCGCCTGCCCAGCCTTGTGACCCTCGAGAGGTCTGCTTGGCGCCTCTTGGCCCTCGGGTTTGTGCTCTTTACGCTGGGCATCGTCGGCGGGATCATGACGCGCCCAAGCGGTCGCGCCTTCAGCCTGCGCCCCCAACACGTCATCTCCGCCGTCGGTTGGCTGGTCTACGCGGTCGCCCTTTGGCGCCGCTATCGCTTTGGTTGGAGCGGTGTGCGCTCGGCCATCGCCCTCATTGTCGGCTTCGTCGTCACGACCGGAGCAGTGCTGCTCTACGTGCTGCGGTGACGGAGAGGGCATGAGACTCATCGTCATCGGGCTCAATCATCGCACCGCCCCCATCCACGTCCGCGAAGCCTTTGCAATTGCAAGTGAGGCCGTCGCCGGGCTGGACGCTCGCTTTGTGCTGGAACCTGCGGTGTCGGAAGCTGTCGTGCTCTCCACCTGCAACCGGGTCGAGCTTTGGCTCGTGCCAGCAGAGACGAACGACGCGGCATTCGTTGCAGCAGAAGATATCGCGCTGAAGGTCGTCGCGACCGAGCGTGGACTCGACGCGGCAGAGCTGCGCCAGTATTGCTACTTCCATCGCGGGCAGGACGCCGTCCGGCACCTGATGCGTGTCTGCGGTAGCCTCGACTCGCTGGTTGTGGGCGAGGCCCAGATCCTCGCTCAATCGCGCGAAGCTATGACGGTCGCACGCCACGCGGGCAGCGTCGGCCCGGTGCTCGAGCGCGTCGTACAGGCGGCCTTTCGCTGTGCCAAGGCGGTGCGGACGGACACACGCATCGCCGAGGAGACCGTCTCGATCGGGTCGGTCGCGGTGGAGCTCGCCCGGCGGATCTTCCCCTCCCTCGCCAATTGTCGCGTGCTCGTCATCGGGGCGGGCAAGATGGGGCGGGTGACGGCCCGATCCCTCGCGCGCCATGGGGTCGGCGAGGTTGTTGTTATCAATCGAAATTTCGCGCGCGCCGAGGCTCTCGCGGAGGACCTGGGCTGGCACGCAAAGCCCTTCGAGCACCTCGATGTGCTGCTCGTGGAGGCCGACGTCGTCCTGACCTGTACCGGCGCGGATCGGCCCGTACTGGACGTGAAGCGCATCAAACCAGTGGTGAAACGCCGCAAGTACCGGCCGCTGTTCATCGTCGACATCGCCGTCCCGCGCGACGTAGAGGCGGCGGTCGGCAACTTAGAGAACGTCTACCTCTATAATATCGACGATCTCGAGGCCGTCTCCCGCGACCATCTTCAAAAACGTATGGGCGAGGCGGAGAAAGCAGAGATCATCGCGACGAGCTTCACGCGTGACGTGATGGAGGCCGAAGAGGCGCGCGTGGCTGTGCCTCTCGTCCGTGCGGTCCGCGACCGGGCCTCGGCGATCGCCCGGAGCGAGGTGGAGCGTGCCCTTCAGCGCCGTCTACAGGGGCTCTCGCCGGAGGATGCCGCCGCGGTGTCTGCGCTCGTAGAAGGGGTCGTAAATAAGCTCCTACACCCGACGATGGCGGCCCTCCGTGCCTCCTCGACCGAGCGCCTCTCTCTCGCCGAGGCGGCCGTGCTCTTGCACGGTCTGGAGCCAGAGGGCATAAGCGCCGAAGATCTATCCGAGGCATCGCCACCAGCCGCATAATTCCCTGTGACGTCTCCGACATGCGGCGCTCATCGTCATCCACGCATCACCACCGGAAATCGCCATGAAAATTCGCATCGGAAGCCGTGGCTCTGCGCTCGCGCTCTGGCAGGCTAACCATATCCGTGATCGCCTCTTGGCGCTTGAGGCCAAGGACGGCACGCGTCCGGTGGCCGAGGTCGAGATCACGATCATAAAGACGACGGGGGATCGCATCCAGGACGTCGCGCTGTCCGAGATCGGCGGCAAGGGGCTCTTCACGAAAGAGCTCGAGGAGGCCCTCTACGCGGATACCATCGATATCGCGGTGCATTCGATGAAGGACATGCCCTCAGAGCTCCCGCCGGGCTTGTCGATTGGCGCCGTGCCCGTGCGTGAGGATGCGCGCGATGCGCTGGTCCTGCGTCTTGGTGCTGCGCTGCCCGATGGTGACGATCCCTACGCGACCCTGCCATTGGGCGCCATTGTCGGGACCTCAAGCCTTCGGCGTCGCTCACAGCTACTGGCTGCGCGGCCCGACCTCGAGGTCATCCCGCTGCGGGGCAACGTCGATACGCGCCTTCGCAAGCTGGACGAGGGCGAGGGTGGGCTCACGGCCATCATCCTCGCCTGCGCTGGACTAAAGCGCCTCGGGCTCAGCGACCGGATCAGCGTTCCTCTTGAGATTACGTCGATGCTACCCGCGGTCGGACAAGGGGCTCTCGCGATCGAGAGCGTCACAGATCGCTATGACATCAAACATATCCTCGAGCTCCTCGACGACCCCGAGACGCGGAACGCGACCATCGCCGAGCGCGCGTTCTTGGCCACGCTTGAGGGCAACTGTCAGGTCCCCCTGGCCGCCTTCGCGACCATCCGGGGCAACGCTCTACACATCCTCGGGCTGGTCGCGGCGCCGTCGGGCGAGGTCGTCCATCAGGACTCCGTCACGGGCGCCGTCCACGACGCTGAGGCCCTCGGCGTGCTCTTGGCGGGGCGGCTTATCGGTGCGGGCGCCGACGAGATCTTGCGTGAGTTCGGGATGGTGTGACCGCGAGGCCACGACGCGAGCCCTGACTCCGGCCTTGATGGGCGCCCTGTCATGGGCGACGATTGCCACGCGGAGGCATGGGTCTCGCCCGACCGGCCTCGATATTAAATGCATCTCAATATGTTTTGGCTAGGTGGTCGCGAGCGAGGGCGCGGAAGTGATTGAATCGAAGGACTCAGAGAGGACGGCTGGCTGGGTGGCGCTCGTGGGCGCGGGGCCGGGCGATCCTGGGCTCCTGACGCTGCGGGGACGCCAGCTGATGCGCCTCGCGGACGTGATCTTGTATGACCACCTCGCGTCGGCGGCCGTCCTCGCGACCGTCACCGTGCCCGGGCAAGAGCGCATCCACGTCGGCAAGGCGGCCGGCCGCGCGTACGCCTCTCAAGAGGCGATCAACGGTCTCATCATTAAGAGAGCCCTCGCAGGTCAAAAGGTCGTGCGGTTAAAGGGCGGCGATCCTTACGTCTTCGGCCGCGGCGGGGAAGAGGCCGCCGCGGTGGCCGCCGCAGGTATCGAGGTTGAGGTCGTCCCTGGCGTGTCGTCCTTCTATGCGGTGCCGGCTGCCGCCGGAATTCCTGTGACACATCGAGATCATACGAGCTCAGTGATGGTCGTCACCGGGCACCCGCGCGCCGATGGTCGCTTCGATCCGAAGTCGCCTGGGGTCGATTGGCGGGCCCTCGCCGGGCTAAAGTCGACGCTCGTAATCTTGATGGGACTGAAACAATGTCCTTTTTGGTCATCTGAGCTGCTCGCCGGTGGGATGGATCCTCAGACGCCCGTCGCCTTTGTGGTCTCCGGCACCCTGCCGAATCAGCAGGTCGCGATCACGACCCTCATTGACGCGCCCGGGGTCGCCGCGGGCCTCTCGTCGCCGGTCGTGGCCGTCGTCGGATCTGTCGTCGGCCTGCACGAAGTCCTCGGTCAGCTTCGCGACCGCCCCCTCAGAGGGCTGGTCATCGGCATCACCCGCGACAGCGACGACACCGAGGCCTATGGCGAGCTTGAACGCCTCGGGGCCTTCATCTGGCATATCCCTTTGACCTGCAAGGTCCCCGTCGCCGACATGGGCATCCTCGTCGCCAAGATCGCCTCGCGCGCCTTCGACGAGCTGGTCTTCACGTCGAGCAACGGCGTCGCCGCTTTCGGCAAGGGGCTCCTCGCGGCAGGTCTCGACGGACGCCACCTCGCCGGGGTCCGTACCTGGGCGGTGGGGCCCTCTACCGCGGCGGCCATGCGCGACGTCTTAGGCCTCGGCGCGGATGTTGTCTCCGCCCGCGCGACCGCGGAGGGGCTGGTCGAAGAGGCGGCACAACGCGGCGTGGCCAATAAGGTCTTCTTCTTTCCGGCGGCACGGGGGGCGCGGCGCGTGCTCCCAGACGGGCTCCGCGGTCTCGGCGCGACGGTCGATGAGTTGAGCTGCTATGAGACGGTGGCCGACCCGAGCGGGCCGGCGCGCCTGCAGAGCGCCCTTGATGATGGTCTGGGGCTCTTGACCGTGGCGAGCCCGAGCGCCGTCGAGGCCCTCGGACAGGCCCTCGACCAACTCGGCTGCGCGCGTGATCTCGTGCCCCTCGCGGTGATCGGGCCGACGACCGCCGCAGCGGCGACACAAGCGGGGATGCGCGTCGTCGTCGTGCCTGGGACCTTTCACGTGGCGGCGATGGTCGAGGCTATCGCCCTCTGGCACCGCGACCGCATCTCGTCACAGTGACGCGGTCGTGCCCGACGTTGACTTTCCGCCCCGGCAGAGACCGGCGAGCACATCGTTGACCGACAAGATTGTTGGTAGTGCAAAGGCATCCGCCGGGCGTCCGGCGGGAATCACGACGTACAGTGGCACCGACGGTTGGCCAAAGCGTTGAAGCCAGACGGCGATCTCGGGCTTGTGGATGGTGAAGTCTCCCTTGACCGCGGTGACGTTGAGGGCCTTGAGGGCCTCGCGGACGGGGTCGGTATAGATGGCCCCGCTCTCGTTGACCTTGCAGGTCGTGCACCACTCCGCGGTGAAGTCGATAAAGACCGTCTTGCCGCCTTGCGCGATCGCGTTGACGTCCACCTGATCGAAGTCGAGCCAGGTGATCCCACCGGCGACGACCGAGCCCGCCGTTGGCGCGGGATGCTCTGTGCTGATGAACGCATTCGCCGACAAGGCCACGGTGCCGAGCGCGATCATGGTGGCGAGGACCCGTGAGCGGGTCCCCCGAGCGGGCGACGTCCAGTGACCATAGATCCAGAGGGCCAAGCTGAAGAAGGCGAGGAAGATCAGAAAGCCCACGAGGGCGTCGCGTGAGACCTGATAGGCCAGCGTCTGGATGAGGAAGAGGGCGGTGCCGACCAGGAGAAAGCCCATCGCCTTCTTGAACGTGATGAGCCAGGGGCCAGGGCGCGGCATGAGGCGCCGCCACGCCGGGAAGCGCGCCAGCACGAGGAAGGGGAACGCGAGGCCGAGGCCGACCATCAGGAGCAAGAGGGTGAGCTCAAGGGGGGGCTGGGTGAAGGCGTAGGTCAGCGCCGGCCCAAGGAACGGTGCGGTGCAGGGGGTGCCCAAGAGGACCGCGAAGATCCCGTAGTTAAACGAGCTCATGTAGCCGTGGGAGTTCGCGACGGTCGCGTCCATCTTCGAGGCGAAGGGCATCGACAGCTCGAAGACGCCAAAGAGGGACAGCGCGAAGGCGAAGACGATCGAGGTGAAGATGACCACGAAGGTCGGGTCCTGCATCTGGAAGGCCCAGTTGGTGGCTTGGAGCGCGACGAGGACGATGGCCAGGATGAGGAAGCTGGCGAGGACGCCTGCCGTATAGGCGAGGCCGTGCCTCCAGATAACCTCACGTTTTTCCTGGGCTTGCTCGACGAGGCTGAGCATCTTGATGCTGAGGACCGGCAGGACGCAGGGCATCGCGTTGAGGATGAACCCGCCGACAAAGGCGAAGAGCAACGCGAGCATGAAGGACGAGATCAGCTCGTCGCCCCCGGAGCCGCCCGTGACGCTAGCGCAGACGTCGCCGGCCGCCGCGATGGTCGGCGTTGACGTCACCGTGGGGTTTAGGGCCGCCGCGATGACGTCGGGATCCGCCGGGGCGCGCTCGAGGGTGGTCGCGACATGGAACGCCCTCGTGGCCCCGCCGTGCGTGAGCTGCAGGACGCCCGCGAGCTCGGTTGTCAGGGGCCCCGTCTCGATGTCAGCCTCACCGGTGATAGTGACCTCAAGGCCGCCGGTCTCTAGGCCCTTGGCTGTAGCACCGCGCACGATTAGGCCGGAGGCGGTCAGGGGGACGAAGCTCGCGGCCGCGTCGGGGTGAGGCGTCAGCGCCTCGCCCGCTGGATGGGTGATATAAGCTTTGAGTTCAAACGGTGTTCCGCCCTTGACCGGGGAGGTCGTCGGTTTGAATTCCAACATCCACTCGGCGGGGAGGGCGGACGGCACGCGCGCTGCGTGGATCGCGAGGAGAGGGGTATTGGCGCTACGCCGATCGGCCGCGGCGACCTCCCGTACGGGCAAGCTGAGCCCGAGGTGGACGGACCCCTGGATGCAGTTCTCTTTGCACGCGAGCCACGCGACCTTCGCCTCGAGGTTGACGAGCGAGCCCTCTGCCACGCGGGCCAAGAGGTCGTCCGGGACGCGGACCTCACTCTGGAGCACGACCGCCTTGTCGTAGCCGTAGGTCAGCCCGCCCGTCTTGTCGACGAAGCGCGACGGCGCCGGCCAAGCGATCTCGCCGAAGGACAAGCCATCCGGACCCTCGAAGGTCACCCGCGTCGGTAGACCCGTGTCGCCCGAGTTCAGCCAATAGATATGCCACTCGGGCTCGGGCTGGAGGTGGATGGCGATGGTAAAGGTCGAGCCGGGCTCGACCGCCGTACTGTCGCTGACGAGGCTAACCTTAGTCTTTGCCTTCGTGTCCGACTGGGGCGGCGGCGCCTCGGCCAACGCAGGGTGAGCGAGCGCGAGCAGGGCAAGCGCGAGGGCGGTACCGCCTAACGTGTATTTCATAAGTTCTCCACGGACGTCATACGTCATCGCGTGGGCGGTGGTTACTTCAATCGCGCGAGTTTATTACCGCACAAGAGCCCGAAGGGACGGCGCTACTTGCTCTGTCGCCCTTGAATCGTGTCCGCGATCGCCCCGATGGTGCTGGTCACCCTCGCGAGGCTGCTGCCGAGCTGCTCTAGCTGTCGTAGCGCGAGCACGCCCCCGAGGTTGGGGTTGTGGGTAATGAACTCGCGGAAACGCGCGCGGTCGAGGGTGAAGCAGGTCGTGGGTTCCAACGCGACGACGTCGTAGCTGGCAACACGCGTCGTACCCTCTGGCAGGCTCAGCTGTAGCGCTCCGAGCGCGTCCCCTGCCTGATACTCGCGGACATGGGGTTGCTGCGGTCCGGCACCAGGGAGCCTCTCGGCGAGTCGCCCGTGACCAATAACGACGAGCCCAGGAGGCGCTTCGCCGGCCGTCACGAGGGTGGCGTCCTGCGCCAGCTCGATCATCTCGAGGCATGACGACAGGGCCATCCATTGGGGGTCAGACAGGCCCTCGAAGAGATAGGCCCCGCGGACCCGCTGCTCGAGCTCCTCCGCGCCGACCTGGCTGCCGGCCGGGCCGTCGAGATCGAAGATGATGAATGACGCGTTGTCGGGGGCCCCGGCCTCGCGAAGGCGCTGCATAAGGGCGTCCGCGGCCCCGTTGGCGTCGGGCTCGCCCAAGATGGCGGCGATGACATCGTCGGGCATGGCGCGGGTCACGCCGTTGGTGCACAAAAAGAGTCTGTCACCTGGCTGGACCCGCACCTCGGCGAGATCCGTGTCGAGCACCGGCGTGACCCCAAAGGCCTGCGCGAGGGTCTTGCGAAAGGGGCTCATCTCGAACTCAGTGCGGTTGATGAGGCCCTGGCGAAGCTGGAGCGCGGCCAGCGTGTGGTCCGAGGTCAGACAGCGCAGCGTGCCCCCGCGGTGGAGGTAGGCGCGGGCGTCGCCGACATGGGCGATATGGGCGTGGTATCCGGCGACCGTGGCCGCGACGAGGGTGCAGGCGAGCTGCCGATCTTCGACGGCGCGGGAGGCGGCAAAGACGGCCTCATTGGCGACGGCGAAGATGTTGCCGAGGGTCCTCTCGACGGCGATGCGCTGCGAGGCGCCGTTGTCTTCGGCGGCGCGGCGCAGGCGCAGGCTCAGCTCGGTGGCGCGCTCGTGCAGGGTCGCGAGGGCTGTGCGGGCCGCCTCGGGTCCACCCTTGCCGTCCGCGACCGCGAAGAGCGGCGTGCGGTTCATGCAGAGCAGGCCATCGTCGTTCGCTTGGCGGTCGCGGCCGATGTCCGAGCGGAAGACGGAGCCCGAGACGCGGAGGCCTGGGCGAACTTGGGGGAGGGGCGGTGCGGGGGGCGTCGACATGGTTTCGAAACTACAACGCCACCTCATGCGTGACAAGGCGGGACGTCACGCGTAAACGCATAGTGAATGGCCATTCATTTTTGGGCTAGGCCGAGCTTGAACGTCGCCGCGCTCTCGCGGTGGACAGACACAAAATCAGGGAGTTAATCGCATGAGCGCCACTTGGAACGGGACCGCGTCCTACATCGCCTCGCCCGACCTACGCCGCATCGTGAACGCGTCCATCGCGCTCCAAAAGCCTCTCCTGATTCGCGGCGAGCCGGGGACCGGCAAGACCCTTTTGGCGCAGTCGATCAGCGAGGGCCTAGGGATGCCGCTGCTGACCTGGCACGTGAAGTCGACCACGAAGGCCCGCGAGGGGCTCTATGTGTACGACGCCGTGCAGCGCCTCTATGACTCGCGCTTTCAGGATAAAGACGTCTCGGATATCCGTCAGTACATCCACTTCGGTCCCCTCGGTCAGGCCTTTCGCGCGCCGGAGCGCGTGGTGCTCTTGATCGACGAGGTCGATAAGGCCGACGTCGAATTTCCAAACGATCTTTTGCACGAGCTCGACGCGATGAACTTCACGGTGACCGAGACGGGCGACCTCGTCGAGGCCACGAAGAGGCCCATCGTGATTATTTCGAGTAACAACGAAAAAGAGCTGCCGGACGCGTTCCTACGCCGCGTACTCTTTCACTATATCGAGTTCCCGGATGAGGCGCTGATGACGGAGATCGTCGCGGTCCACTATCCCCAGCTCGATAGAGAGCTCTTCGCTTCGGCGATGGCGGTCTTTTACGAGACGCGGCGCGCCGAGGGGCTCCGCAAGCGCCCGTCCACCTCTGAGCTCGTCGACTGGATCGCGGCTCTCTTGGCGGCCGGCATCGGTCCCGATGGCGTCAAGGGCGAGGACGGGATCCCCTTCGTCGGTACCCTCGTGAAGCGCGAGAGAGATCTGGCCATCGTTCGGGACCTACACAAGCCACGCAGGCGGTGGTGAGCGCATGACCGCACCGACAGGATCGACACAATCCACGCCGCGACTGCCCTTCGGCCGAATCTTCTTCGGGTTGCGGCAGGCGGGCGTGCGGGTGTCTCCGACCGAGTGGATGACGCTGATGGAGGCCCTCGCGAGCGGCGCCATTGAGCCGGATCTCAACTCATTTCATGCGATTGGGCGGTCGATCCTCATCAAGCATGAGGCCCACTTTGACACCTGGGACCAGGTCTTTACGGCCGTCTTCGGCGAGGGCGAGATGCCCGTCAACATCACCGACGAGCTGCTGGATTGGCTTGAGACGCCCCTAGAGCGCCCGCGGTTGACCGGGGAAGAGCTCGCGGCTCTTGAGCAGCTCGACCTTGAGGAGCTCCGGAAGCGCTTCCTAGAGCGCCTTGAAGAGCAAAAAGAGCGTCACGACGGCGGAAATCGCTGGATCGGCACGGGGGGCACCTCGCCCTTTGGGCACTCCGGCGTTCACCCCGGTGGGATCCGCGTCGGCGGCGAGGGCGGGGGAAAGACCGCGGCGCAGGTGGCCGCGATGCGACGCTTCCGCGACTATCGCAATGACCGCGTGCTGGACACGCGCAATCTCGCCGTGGCCCTTCGCAAACTCCGGCGCCTCAACCGTGTCGAGGGCGAGCCTGAACTCGATATCGAGATGACCATCGACAAGACGGGCAAGAACGCGGGTGAGCTTGAGCTGGCCTTCCAGCCGCCGCGAAAAAACCAGGCGCGGGTCCTCTTGATGATGGACGTCGGTGGCTCGATGACGCCCTTCTCGCGGCTGGTCGAGACCCTCTTTTCAGCGGCATCAAGTTTGAATCATTGGAAGAAGTTTGAAAATTACTTTTTCCACAACTGCGTCTACTCGCGTCTCTTTAAGTCGATGACAAGCGGCGAGGTCGACTCGACGGCCGAGCTCCTGCTTGACCGTCCCCGCGACACCTTCCTTATCATTATCGGTGACGCGTCGATGGCGCCGAGCGAGCTCCTGTCGGCCAACGGCGCCATCGACTGGTTCGAGCGCAGCGAGACCTCCGGGCTCGTCTGGCTCCACCGCCTCCGCGCCCACTTCTCGCGCTGCGTATGGCTCAACCCGATGCCGCGCGAGCACTGGCGCGGCTACACCCTTGAGGTGATCGAAAGCCTCTTTCCGATGTTCCCCCTCTCGATCGAGGGGCTGGAAGAGGCCGTCGAGTATCTCGTCAAGAAGGGCTCGCCGGATCCCATCCCAGAGTTGGACCCACGGATGCTGCGAGTCTAGGAGTCGATGCAGGTAGAATTTGACTTAGGCCGGCCCGATTATCGCCCTCGAAGGTAGTTTCATCGCCGAGATGGCCCCCCCCCGCCCGGGGCTAGGCGAAGAAGTCGCGCAGGCGGCGCCTAAGCTCGCTGAGGCGGTCCGACTCGCGCGGGTCGTCGGTCGGGGCGATGACCTTCTCGCGCCCCTTTCGCGTCCGCGTGATGAGCCCAAACTCTTCCCAGGCGCTGAGGGCGTGCTGGAAGTTCACGTTGCTGGCGGCCTCGGGGCAGGTGATGTCACCGACCTGGAAGCGACGTCCCGCGAGGCTCTGACTCTTTTTGATGAAGAGAGCCTCGGGGATGGGCTCGCCGTCATAGAAGGTGTCGAGGGCGTCCGCGATGAGCCAGTAGGCCTCAACCCACGGCATGAGCGCCCGGTGAAGGAGCTCGAGGGTGGCGGCGCCGCTTGGTAGGACGCGGATCCGCACCTTCGTGAAGTCCTCGCCCGGCTGCCTCTCGATGAGGGAGCCGGTGTCGAAGCGCCGCAGCGTATCCGCGAACTGGACCGCGAAGCCCTTCTCCGGGTCGAAGACGAACTCATGCTGAAAGGTGCGCGAGAGGAAGGCGGCCGCCTCCATCACGCGTGAGACCGTCGTCATCCGATCTTCGTCGAGGGTCCCGCGGATGGCGGCGGCCAAGATCGCCTCGGAGACGAAGAGGTGGATGATATTGTTTTTGTAGAAATCGAGGTTGATGCGCGCGGTGGCCACGGGCACATAGACGACCTCGTCGTCGTCGAACTTGTGGACCTCAACGTGTTTCAGCTTGATGAAGCGGGCGAGGACCTCGTCGATGGCCTCGTGGATGGCCAGTCCGCGGGCACGCGCCAAGGGTGAGGCCTCGCCGAGCGCGAAGCGGGCGTCCCAGAGCTGGCTCGCTTCAAGCATGTCTCGGGCCTGGGCGATGCTCTCGCGGTGGCGCCGCAGGCCGTCTTCAATGGTCCGCGACAGGCGCGCCTCGCCAGCCACAGCGAATTCCAGCAGGAGCCCAACGCGGGCCAATAACACCTCGCGGGAGATCCCCCGCCGGTCGTGAAAGAGGAGGCTGGCCGCGACGAGGGAGGTCGGCGTGACGACCGCGACCCGGTTGATGCCGTCGCTGATACGATAGCCGAGACCCTCGAGGAAGCGCGTCTGGCTGTCTCGTGTGCGGTTGAGCTCGTGGCCGTCTGAGCGCGCCTGCTGCGCGTCAAAGCGGTCGAGGGCCTCGCGGCACGAGATCGGCTCGCCGAAGTTGACGTAGAGCCGGCCGTAGCGTGCCCAGAGGACCTTGGTCGCGTTGAGCAGGGCCCCGAGGTTCTCCTTCTTCTTGTCGCCGCCGCCGAGCTCGCGGGAGAAGGCTTTCTCTTCGATGACTTGCTCGTATCCGACGTAGATCGGCACGAACTGGACGTCCGGAGCGGCCTTATTGCGGATGGCGTCGACCACGATCTTGAGCATCCCGTACTTGGGCGAGAGCATCTTGCCGGTGCGCGAGCGGCCGCCCTCGATAAAGAACTCGATCCAGTAGCCTTCCTTGACGAGCTTCGTGAGGTACTCGCGAAAGACCAGTGAATATGGCTTGTTATCGCGGAAAGACCGGCGAATGAAGAAGGCGCCGCCGCGACGAAAGATGCCGCCCACGGGAAAGAAGTTGAGGTTCTTGCCCGCGGCGATGTGCGGAGGCACCAGCCCGTTGGCGTAGAACAGGTACGAGATGACCAAGTAGTCGATGTGGCTGCGGTGGCACGGCAGGAGGATCAGCGGCGACTTGCGCGCGGCCTCGCGGACTCTCTCAAGGCCTTCGTGGTCAACCGCGATCTCGCTGTAGATGCGGTTGAAGACGATAGTCATTGCAATACAAATGTATTCGACGGTCGTCATCGAGAAGTCAGCGGCCATCTCTTTGAGGTACCCGTCGATCTCTTTGGTGAGTTTATCGACCGGGACGTTCATCTCGGCGGCGAGCTCGATCACCTGGCTCTTGAGGTCCTCGTCGTGCAGGATCTCCTCGCGGATCTGCTTGGCGCGCTTGAGGATCGGACCCTTGATGACGCGCTCTTCGATGGAGAGGTTGGACTGGATCTCGAGCCGGAGGGCCGCCGCGAGCTCGACGAGATCCGTCGAGTCGGCGTGCCGCTGGATGAAGTCTTTGAGATCGATAGTCTTTCCGATCTGCACAAAGGTCCGGCGCCGGTTAATTAGGAAGTTCAGGAACTTCCGGACACGGCTTGGGGCCTCGGGGTTACCGAAGACCGCGTTCCAGACCGTCTTCTTCGCGCGCGCCGGGTCTTGCGTCCACACCAGCAGCTGCGGCACGACGTGAACGCTGCGGGTCTCGCCCTCGTCCCGGAGACGGCCTATCTGGGCCTTTAAGAGGGTCGCGAGGAAGCTGTCGTCGGTCGATGACGGCCCCGCCCAAGGCCAGAGCTGCCGCTTTCGCAGGAAGATGAGGGAGGCCCGCCTCTTTTGGAGCGCATAGGCCAGCCGCTCGTGCGGTTCGAACTGATGCTTGTAATAGCGGAACAGGCGCCGCAGGCCATGGAGAATAATCCCCCACAGCGGCCGAAAGATGAGCATCGTCCCGATCGTATTGGACACGAACGCGAGGGGCAGCGAGAAGCGCAGCAGCGCATAGTTGAAGTACAAATAATCGAGGACGCTGTGATGGTTCATCACGTAGACCACGTCGGCAGCCCGCGCGGTGTCCCTGATCGTCTGCCGGTGACGCTCGTCGAAGCCAATATTGCGGAAAAAGAGCCACGAGATGAAGCGCGTGACGAGATTTCGGCGGCTGAGCATCCCCGTCTCGTTGAGGACGCGTCGGTCGTCGACCTTGGCGAAGCGTCGGCCCGAGTCAGGCGCGTCGCCAAGCGCGAGGAGCGCCGGACTAAGGGGCGCGTCGCTCGGAGCGTCTGATGGCTGGGGGGTGGCTGAGTTTTTTTCGGCGGCGGACATCGCGGGAAAGTTAGCACGCATTGGGGGCAGCGGCGAGGTTGTTGGAGGGGCTGGTTGACGGTTGTCTGGGGCGTCTCAGGTCATTGTGGCGAGTCCGGGCAGAACGCGGATTTGAGCTGGGTTGAGTCGTGTTTAAGGTATTGTGTAGGCTCGGGGCGTGCGGATTCAAAGTCATCGGGGAGAAAAGCAGTGAGGGCGTGGTTCATCAAGTCGTTCATTCTCGCGGGTGCCGCGTCGTTCACGACGCCTAGCCTCGCCGACGACGGACCGCTCTCCCAAGACCTCACGGCCTGCCGCGCGAAGACGGCCCCTGACGCGGTTGCGCTTGAGGCCTTCGGTGCGATCAAGGCGGCCTTTCGGGGTCGCCTGCCTGGCCCCGCTGGGGGCGCCGCGCTCGAGCGCAGCGTCGGCCGCATCGCCAGCGCCTACCTCGATTACGAAGGGTTCGCGCGGCGGGCCCTCGGACCCGCGGGCGAGGCGGTCGGGGTTGACGAATACGGCGCCTGGACGACGCGCCTCGCCTCGGTCATCGAGCGCCGCTACCTGAGCCGGATGGGGTCGCCCGTCGGGGGGCAGCTCGCGATCCGCTCCGTCACGTTTGCCTGCCCGGATGCCACCCTCGTGCTCGCCGTCACCCATCGCGATTCTCGTAAGAATAAAGAGTTCACGGTCGTCGTGCGGCTCGGTGAGAGCGGCTGGCGGGCTATCGATGCCATCGTCGACGAGGTGTCCCTAGTCACTCTCTATCGCGGGCGCTTCGGGCGCGCTTTCCTCGAGGGCGGCGTTGAGGGCGCGCGCGACTACCTCGACGCGCTCTACGAGCGCTACGGCTCCGAGAGCGCCAAAGATGGCGGCGCGACGCCGTTTTAGCCGTGAGAGGCCCCTAGCCGACTTTCGTTTAAAGATCTGGGTATGACCGAGCGCCGGGCGGTGGCGGTGGCGCGGGCGGCGCTGGCTGGGCTGGAGCTTTCGGCCGAAGCTCTGTCTCAGTCGGCGGTGCCACGGGCGGGGCCAGGGTTGGGGCCACGATCGCGCCGTCCTGGATCGCCGGCATCGCATCGAGCTGAGCTAGAATAGTGGCCGCATTGATCTCCGCCAAGGCGCCGGGGTCTCGGCCGTAGATGTCCGGAAAAATATGCAGCTCAAAGTTCTCATCAGCCGTGATAGTCTGGTAGGTGAGGTGCACCACCGTCTGCGGATCTAGCCGGAATGATTGAGTTCTGTTCGGGCTGTCGATGACGTCCGAGACGGCCGTCGCCACATTGGGCAAGAGCCAACGCGCCAATGACAGCGCGTCGCCCAGGCGGACGCAGCCATGAGACAGGCTGCGATCGGATTGGTGAAACGCGTGCCTGCCCGGGGTGTCGTGGAGGTAGACGCCACCCGTGCCGACGAGGGTGAACTTGACCCTGCCGAGAGGGTTGTCCGGTCCTGCGCCCATGCGGACCCGCCAGCGACCATCCGCGAGGACCTCGACGTCGTAGCCGCGCGCGATGAGCTTTTCCGGGTCGTCGCCGGCCGAGGGGCGCAGCGTGTCCCGGGTGATGCGGGGGGGAACGATCCATCGCGGGTTAAAGATCACAGCCTCAATCGGCGCGCTTTGGGTCGGGGTTACGTCGGTCTCGGTCGCTTTTCCGACGACGACGGGCATCGTGAGCGCGACCGCTCCCGATGACTCGGCCTGCAACTGAAAAGCGTTCAGGTGCACAATAATCGTCTTGCCATCGTCGTGGCGGAAGTCGAGCGCGCGCCAGCGTTCAAGGGCCAGCGCGATGAGGGCCGCGGGGTGGGGGCGATCTTCGTTTAGTCGCCTGCGGGTCAGCGAGTCGATGACCGACGTGTAGGGTAGGCCGTGGTCCTTTTGCCAGGACTGGAGCGCGCGTTTGAGGCGATTGTCGAAAAAGTTTAGGAGCTTGCCCTCAACGCCCGGGTCGCCATAGCCCTCGCGAAGCAGGCGGGCGCGGACAAGGGCTATCTCGGGGGCTGTTTTGCCGGCCCTCAGCTTGTAAGGGGTCGCCGGGATCGGCTCGGCTGTGAGCGGGAAAGCCCGAGTGCGGCGCAGGGCCTCCTGCAAGAGACGATAGCGCCGGTGCGTCGGGACGAGGGCCCTAAGGGCGGGCCCGAGGGGACGCGTCGTCGCGACGATGGCGGCGCGCGTGGTCTTTGACATGCTGCGAGGGGCGAAGATGAACGTCAGGGCGTCCGCGACGGCGAGCCACGCGGCCTCGGGCGCGTCGCCTCGCGGGAGCGCGAGCGCCGCCCGGCCGTGCAGCGGGAGCTCGGTCGCGAGCTTGCGGATGACCGCTCGGCCCTCGGCCGTGAGGGGCGGGACAGGCGGGGGCAAGGTGGGTTCCGGCTCGACAGGCGGGGGTGGCGTGTTGTCGGCCTCAGGCGCGGGGTCTCGCTCGGGTTCGACGTCCTCGGCGACGACTTTCGGTGCGCGCGAGGTCACGGCCTTACGCGCCGGCGGTGGGGCCGGTGTCGCCTGCGGAGTGTCGCGTGGTCCGGGTCCTGCGGCGTGCCCCACGGGCGCAGCAAACCCGCTGAAAATAACGAGCGCGAGGGCCAGACGAGCGGCGCGTGCTCGGGTGGGGCCCGCGCACCAACGGGCGGCGAGCGCGTGGTCAAATTGGTGCGTGTTGAGTGGCATCGCCGCGCAGTCTGCGAAAGACCCGCCCATTGCGCAAGGTTCTTTGGCAGCGCATGATCCCCTCGCCGGTCGGCGCGACCGCGCGACTGTTTTGGTTTATTTAAGGGGGGGGCAATGGGCTCAAAGCGTCACCGTCAAGGCACGAGAACACAAGGGGCTGCCGCGCAGCACCTCGCCGCGATGGCGCGCGTTCTGGCCGAGGCGGAGGGCGTTGGCGCCGACCCGACGGGCGACGCCGCGGCCGCGGTGTGCGTCGCCCGCGAGCTGCTCGGGCTCGCGCGGAGCGTTCAGCGCCGAGGAGAGCGCCGCGCTGAGGACCGGCTCAGGGCGTTGGTCAACGACCGGCCCGGGCGCCTCTTTACGGTCGCGTTCGCCGACCGATTCCTTCGCCCGGTCAGCCCACGAGCCGGGGTCAGGGCCGTCAAGGGGCTCCTGTCGCGCTACGGCATCCCGGCCTACCAGTCGCGCACTCAACGCACGCTTCTTCGGCTCTTCGGGCGCCTCGGCCCCCTCGTCCCCGGCATCGCGCACGGCAGGGCGCGCAGCGTCCTCGCCAAAGAGCTGGCGCGCGTGAGCTGGTCGGCCGAGCCCGAAAAACGCCGCGGGAGCATCCGACGCGCCGAAGGGGCCGGCTACAGGGTGATCGTCAACGCCCTTGGCGAGCACATCATCTCCACGGCGGAGGCCGACCGTCGACTTGATGTGTACAGCAACCTTCTTCGCGCGAGCGATGTCGGCGCCGTGTCGGTCAAGGTCAGCTCGATCGCGGCCCGCCTGGAGGCCTGGAGCACGGAGGCCCGCCTCGCCGAGCTCGCCGCACGTCTCGAGAGGTTGGCGAAGGCGAGCCTCGAACCGTCTAGCAGGGGGCCGCGTCTCGTGATGCTCGACATGGAGGCCTACAGCGATGTGGACCTCACCGTCGCCGTCCTTGAGGCCGTCTGCGCGAAACCCGAGCTGGGGGCCGCGCGGCTTGGGATCGTCGTCCAGGCCTATCTCACCGACAGCGCCGCGACCCTCGCGCGCGTCGTCGCCATCGCCACGCGCCGCGTCGCTTCCGGCGGGGCACCCCTAAGGGTCCGGCTCGTGAAGGGCGCGAACCTCTCGATGGAGCGGGTGGACGCCTCCCTTCGAGGCTGGCCTCTCGCGACCTTTGAATCGAAACTATTGGTAGACCACAATTATCGCGCGCTGATGCGGGCAGCCGTGGATGCCGCGTCGGAGGGATCGATCGAGCTCGGCATCGCCTCCCACAACGTCTTTGACCTGGCGCTCGGGCTGATCTACCGGCGCCACTCGAAAGCACCCGAGCGTATCGGCTTCGAGATGCTGGTCGGGATCGCGCCGGCCCTCGCGCGGGCCATGCTGGCGGCCTCGGGCGACGTCATGCTCTACGCGCCCCTCGTCGACGACGCCGAGCTGCTCGCCGCGGTCGCGTACCTGATTCGCCGCTTCGATGAGACCACCAGCGACGACAACCACCTGCGGCGGTCCTTCGGTATGCAGGTCGATGACGTCGACTTTCGACACGAGGCGACCTTTTTTACCGAGGCGCTGCTGGCGCCTGACCCGGTCACCGCCGCTCCCAGCCTCGATAGCGACGGCAGCGGTCGCCTTCAACGCGCGCAGAGAGGGCTGTTGGCACCCGACGCCGCTCCGAAGGCCTTTCGGAACGAGGTGGACACCGACTGGACCCTCCCCGACAACCGCCTCTGGATGTCGGCGCACTTGCAGGCGCGCTTTGACGCGCCGCCGCCCGTGGTCCGCCCCTCTGTCGGGGGTCTCGACCTCGACGGAGAGCATGTCCCGGGTGTCGATCCGTCGCGCCCCGGGATCGCGCTCTTTCACACGGTACTCGCCGACTCGGCGGCGGTCCTCCGGTGCGCGGAGGCCGCAGCGTCGGCGCAGGCGACGGAAGGCTGGCTCACGCCCGAGTGCTGGCTTGTGCGCGTCGAGACTCTGGCCAAGGCCGCCGCGAACATCCGTCGGGATCGCGGCTGGTTTATCGCCGCTTTGGTCGCAGAGACCGCCAAGATCGTGCCGGAGGCCGATGTCGAGGTCTCCGAGGCGGTCGACTTTCTGATCTACTACGGCCACTGCGCCAAAAAACTCGGCGCGCGGGGGCCCCTAGAGGCCGAGCCCCTCGGGCCAATCGTCGTCGCGTCGCCCTGGAATTTCCCCTGCGCTATCGCCGTCGGAGGCATCGCGGCGGCCCTCATCGCGGGCAACGCGGTCATCTTTAAACCCGCGCCCGAGGCGGTGCTCGTCGGTCGTCTCGTGGCCGAGGCGCTGTGGGAGGCGGGGGTCCCCCGAGCGGCCCTACAGTTCTTGCCCTGCGCGAACGACCCCGCGGGGCGCGCCCTCATCGAGCACCCCGCCATCGCGGCCGCGATATTGACCGGCGGGACTGAGACGGCGCGTCGCTTTCAGTCATGGCGGTCGGACCTTCGCCTCTTCGCCGAGACGGGGGGCAAGAACGCGCTCATCGTGACCGATCACGCCGACCGGGACCTCGCGATTAAGCACGCGGTCGCTGGGGCTTTTGGGCACGCCGGCCAGAAGTGCAGCGCCACGTCGCTCCTCATCTGCGAGGACGCCGTCCTGTCGGATCCGCGTTTTCTCGAGAGGCTCCGCGAGGCGGCTGAGACCCTCATCGTTGGGTCTGCGTGGGACGCGATGACAGACATCCCGCCGCTCATTCGCCCGCCCCGTGGCGCGCTCGCGATCGCTATCGACACCCTCTTGCCGGGTGAGTCCTGGCTCTTAAAGCCGCGTATTCATCCGGACAATCCGCGATCCATCTCGCCTGGGATTAAGCTCGGCGTGAAGGCCGGCAGCCCGTCGCATACGACCGAGCTCTTCGGGCCGATTCTGGCTGTGATGCGCGCACGCGACCTCGATGAGGCCATCGCTATCGCCAATGGCACGCCCTACGGTCTCACCGCCGGACTTGAGAGCCTCGACGCGGACGAACAGGCCCGCTGGGTGGCAGGCATGGACGCTGGCAATCTGTACATCAACCGCGTCATGACTGGCGCGATTGTCGGACGTCAACCATTTGGCGGCGTCAAGGCGAGCGTCTTCGGGCCCGGGGCGAAGGCAGGCGGGCCGCACTACCTGTCCCAATTCATGCGGTTGCGACCCCGCGCGGCGCCTGGCTCCATCATCATCGCGGCTGATGGCCTTGAGGCGCCCTCGATCGCGCCTGTGGTGCCCGAGTACGGTGCCACCTTCGACCGGCTCTTTAAGAGGCCCGTGACGATGCAGACCCTTCACGGTCAACGCAACGTGCTTCGCTACAGGCCGGTCATGGGCGTCTTAATTCGGCTGAGCGCCGGGTCGACCGCTTGGGACGCTGAGCGTATGTTCACCGCAGCCACCGTGGCCGGCGCCCATATCCAGATCAGCGCCGCGACGGCTGAGACTTGGCATGGCGCGCTCGGGGTGGCCGTCCGGGTGGAGTCGCCCGAGGAGCTGGCCGCGGCTCTGCCGAGCCTAGTCCCGTTGCCGGTGCGTGTCAGCGGCGTCATCGCGGACGGGCTCTTAAAGGCGAGCTTGGCGCTAGGGATTCATGTCGACGAGACACCGGTGGCGGAGGACGAGGCCGAGGAGCTCTTGAAATACTTGCGAGAGCAATCAATATCGATCGATGTCCATCGCTACGGACATGTCGCCGACGACGAGGAAGAACCCCGATGAAGTCCGTCGATCCTAGCCCGGTCGCGCGTCGGCTGCGACCCTACGTGGTCAGCGCCGATGCCGAGCTCTTGCGTCAAGCGGAGGCGATGGGATACATTGTTCAGCATGCATTTTCGGCCAGCGGCGAGGCGTGGTTCGAGGCCCTCCGAGCGCTAGATAGGTTGGTGTTCCAGTCATCGGCGATGGTCCTGCCGGGGTGGGTCTTCTTCGATTGCGCGCTCGCGCCGGGGTTTGTGGTTGGACTCGCCGATGACCTGCGCGCGCCGTCCTCGGGCGATGAGGCCCCAAGTCCGTCTGGTCCTCGCCCCGTCTCTCTCGCGATCGCGATCCCGACGGCCGACCCGGAGATTCAGCTGGTCCATAGTCTCGGCGTGGCTCCGCACGGCACGTCGGAGGCGCTCAAGACCACGTGGGATCTGCTCGTCGAGTTGGTGGCGTGGAGTCCCAAGTCGGGCGGCGTCCTCGCGACGGCAGGGTGGGGCACCCAGGCCGAGGAGCTCTATGCGCGGCACGCTCCTATCGCCCTCCTCGCGGCATACATGCCCGCGCACGACCAGCCGATGACCGCGACTCTCGGGCTCGGGCCCCGCTTTTCGTCCGTGCCGCCCGAGGCCGTCGCGCGTGTGCTCGCCTGTGATGCCGACGGGCTGCGAGCCTTGCAATCCGAGCTCGACGCGGGGGCATCAGCCTGGGTCCTCGGTGCTCTGGCGCCAGGCAGTGACGGGACGCCGGTGCGGCGAATCGCGGTCCTCGCCGGCCCCATGGAGGCGCGATGACGATCCTTACCCTCGACGCCCGCATCCTCTCGCAGGCGCAGCCCTTTATCGTCAGCACGCGCCTGAACTTGCCCAACGCCGACCTCGCACCATTGGGGGTCGCGACGCGCTGGGTCATCGACCCCCTCGTGTCCTCGAACGCCGAATTCTTTTTTCAACTACAACGACTTGACCGCCTCACCTTCGGACCTGAGGGGATGCCGATGGCCCGGTGGGTCTTTACGAACATGGCCGAGCTCCCCGGGTTCATCTATGGCTTCGCGATCCCCGTCACCGAGCTGTCGACCGCCGAACGCGTGGTGCTCGAGGTGCCGGCTGGTTACCGCGGTCCCGTCTCCATCTCGATGTACATCGCGGTCCCGACCCGCGCGGCTGGGGTCTGGTTCGGGCACAATCTCGCCAGCCTCAATAGCCTCTTGCCGGCCCGCGACCTTAAGGGCCTCGGCACCCTGACGAAGGTCTTGGGCCTCGCGGCCTTTCGCGCGGAGACCGCCATGGGGGCGACCCAGTGGAAGAGCAAAGCCCTTCATATCCACGCGCGCCTTGGGCCGTTGCGTCTTCTGACCGCCTGGACCCCCGCCCACTCGATCCCCCAGTCCCTGACCTACAGTTGGCCCGTGTCTAGCGAGACTTTGCGGGCGCTCAAGGTTGGCTCGCCTTCGCCACATAAGCGCCCGGCCTCAAACCGGTGGCTCGCGGAAGGCGATGAGGCGTCCATGCGGGCCCTTCAGGCAGAGCTTGAGCGCGGCGCCGAGGCGTGGCTGGTGGCCCGGCCCGAGGCCTCGCCAACTGGCGGGACGCGTCTGCCCCTCTTGGTCCGCGCTCCGGCGGAATGACGGGCGCCCGAGAGCTGTTGTTGGACGCGTCCAGTGCCGTCGCGCCGCCATTTTGCCTGTTATCGACGCCTTCGCTCTGCTACCCCTCTCGGTGTGAACTACATGATCCAATTGCGCCACATCGTCCTCATCTTCGCCATCTCCTCGGGCCTCGCCGCGTGTGAGGTCGACAAGGTGAAGGCTCCCGCCGACGTGCCTCGCGACACGACCCAAGACGCGACCACAGACACTCGGCAGGACGTCAGCCTTGATGTCGCCGAGACCAGCGGCGGTGGCCTCGCTGGTGCCTTCTGCACCCCCAACGCTGAGGTGACCGGGTGCGCAGAAGGTTTGACCTGCGATAATCGCATCAACCGCTGCGTGGAGTGCCTCATCTTCGAGCAGCGCTGCACCGAGGCCGGCGTCCGTCAGACCTGCGCCGTCGCGACGATCGCCTCGGACGGGGCGATGCGCGGCGGGTCTTTTGTCAACGAGCCCTGCGGCGCCGGGAAGGCGTGCGTGCCCGCGAGCCAAACCTCCGCCTCGTGCGACGCGGTCGTGTGCGAAGCGAACTTCGCGACCTGCGTCTCGGGCGCCGTCCGTAAGGCCTGCAATGCCTTCGGGACGGCAGAGGTCGAGGAGACCTGCGATCCCGGTCGCGCTTGCTATGAAGGGATCTGCGAGTTCGTGCGCCACAACGTCGTCTTGGTCTTCGACACGTCCGGCTCAATGCACGACTACGTGGACCCGCAATATCAAGGCTCGCCCATCCAGTGCGAGCTCAACGGGACGCCGTGTCTGTCGGCTTTCCCCGCCTGTGACGCCGGCGAGGACCCGCTGACCATCTTTAACCTGTCGAAGCGCGTCTTTAGTGACGTCATCGCGGGGACGATCGGCGGCTACAGTCAGTTTGCGTTGCAACGATTTCCGCAACGCGAGAGCGGCACGAACACGGCGAACTGTTGGCTCGGGTGGTACCTACCTCTCGTCAATAACCGCATGACCGGCGACGATGAGAGCCACGACACGGTGGCCACCACTTGGTTCTCTGACAATCTGTCAGATGTCATCGCGGTCCCCTTTCCCCCCCGCAATAACCGCGACAACAGCGCCACCATCCTCAAGTGGTTCGATGGGTCCGAGCGTCTCGAGGCGACGGGCGGTGCTTGCACGTCCAATAGTCAGTGCGGGACTGGGCGCTGCTCGCTCAATAATGGCGTTGGGGTATGCGCCTATCATACGGACCCCGAGCTGCGCGCCGGCGGCGAGACCCCTCTTGGCAAGAGCATCTTCTACGCAGGCGAGTATCTACGACGCTACGTGCGCGTGGACGGCAAGCCATGCGTCTCGGATGCGTCGTGCGGGTCCGTCGGTTATGTGTGCCGCGCGGACGTCTGTGTCGATCCTTACCGTCAATGCAAGGACGACTTCATTATCCTCTTCACCGACGGCGATGAGACCGACTTCCGCGAAGAGACGGAGTTCTTCAACCCCACCGTCCAGGCCAAGCGCCTCGCCTATGGTTTGAGCTGCGACGTCGACGCGGACTGTCGGGGGGACGCCAAGTGCGAGTCCAACGCCTGCGTGGGCCTGCATCAGATTCGAGGCCTGGTGCCCGACTTCGTCGCCTCCGACGAGGCCTCCCGCGCCCTCACGAACCCCTGGGGTGTGCCGGTCAGCATCCGCACGACGGTCATCACGCTCAACAGCCGCGCGGACAAGAACGCCCGCATCGCCTACGCGGGCGGCGGCGAGAACCTCTCGGTCAGCGCCGACGACCCGGATGACTTTCGGCTGCGCCTACGCCGGGCAACGAGCCCTGACTTCAAGTGTTATCCTGAAGACTTAGACTAAGAGCTTGGGGTCCGGCGCCACCATCGCGCCCGGTTATTCGCCGGCATCGGCTGGTCGGCCTCGAGGCGGTAGCCAAAGCTGCGGGCCGTCGCGTCGACGTCGGTGACGGATCGCAGGCCGCTCTCGGGGTCGCGCCGCCTCAGGAACGCGTCGAAGGCGGCGTTGGACGGCTCCAAGGGGCGCGTCGGGTCGATGAACGGGCCGTAGACGAAGACAGGCGCCTCGGGGGGCAGGACCGCTAGCGCGTGGCGAAAGAGGTGCGCCGTCGCGGCGGCTGGGGCGATGTGGAGGACATTGATGCTCACGAGCGCGGCGAAGGGCGCCTTGGCCATTACCGCGTCTGGGAGCTCGGGGTCGTAGAGATCGAACCGCACCGGCGCGTGAAGGTTCGGGGGACCCTCGGCGTCGCGCCACGCGGTGATGCTGCCTAGCCACTCCGGGCGGTCAAGGGGCTGCCAAGAGAGGGCCGGAAAGCGTCGAGAGAAGAAGACTGCGTGCTGTCCCGTCCCGGCGCCGATCTCGAGGACCGTGCCCGAGGGTGGCAGAATCAGGGCCAAGGCGTCGCCGATAGGGTCGCGGTTTCGGGCGCAAGCCTCGGAATGCAGGCGCCCGTCTGAGCGGTCCGTCACGGCGTGCCTGCTGGTACGGAGAAGATATCCCATCCCCAGCGCGCGAGGGCGACGAGGACGAGGATGAGACCCTCACGGCGGCTTATCTTGAAGCCCGTGCGCATGAAGAAGATGACCAGCAGGACCATCCCGGAGAAGGCATAGAGCGATACCTGGGCCTCGGGTGCGACCGTCATCGGGGCGATGATGCCCGAGACACCGATGACGCCAAAGAGGTTAAAGATGTCGCTGCCGATGAGGGCGCCGACGCCGAGCTCGCCGCGACCCTTGAGCGCGGCGGCGAGGCTGGTGGCGAGCTCGGGGGCGGAGGTGCCGGCGGCGACGATCGTGACGCCGATGACCCACTCGCTGACGCCCATCTCGCGCGCGACCGAGCTGGCCGCGTCGACCATGAAGCGGCTCGCGACGAGGATGATGATGAGGCCGCCGAAGAAATAGATGAGGTCTATAGCGAGGGGCCTCTCGGGGGCGGGCGGCGCGTCGAAGCTGACGAGGCGCGCGTCGCGGCGGCCCTGGCGGATGAGGTAGACGACGTAGAGGATGAGGATGGTGACGAAGATGAGCCCTTCGACGCGCCCAAAGGCGAGGTCTGCCCCGATGGTGGCGAGGGCGAAGAGGCTGCCGAGGAAGAGGAGGCCGCCATCGCGGATGATCACGACGCGGGTCGTCGCCAGCGAGCCGATCATCGCCACGATGCCGAGGATGACGCCGAGGTTAAAGATGTTGGAGCCCACGACGTTGCTTACCGCGAGACTGCCGCTCCCGTTGATGGCGGCGGTGATTGACACCGCGAACTCCGGCGCGGAGGTGCCGATCGCGACGACGGTCAGACCCAGCACGAGCTCGGAGATCCCGAGGCGGCGGCCGATGGCGCTCGCACCATCGACGAACCAGCCCGCGCCCTTGGCGACGGTCAGCACCATCGCGATGAAGACGAGGACGTTCGCCCAGATGGGCAGCGTAGACACATCAATGCCGAGGAAGCCGTTCATGCGAGCCTCATAGCGTGGATTAGGGGGTGCGTCACGCGATGTTCGAGGTCGCGGCCCTACCGGTACATGGACCACAAAGCTCTTCGGCCCGAACGCGCGCCGGATTCCGTTGGAGCCCATCGTGAGGAAATGGTAAGCCTTCGGGCGATGAACCTGAACCCTCTGATCATCCGAGTCCGACGCGCGCTCGCGATTCATATAGCGGCGGGCCTTTGTGTGGTTGGGTTCGTGGGTTGCGGCTCTGAGGTCGACCGCCCGGTCGACGCCCTAACCCTCGAAGACGCGTCGGCCGACGTGTCCGACGAGGACGGCCATGGCTCGTTTGATGGGGGCGCTGATGCCGTTGAAGATTCCAACGTCGTGACGGGCGATGGAGGTGACGTGCCTCGTCTAGACACCGACGATAGGGACGCCGCGCCGGCGGATGGAGAGGTCCGGGACGTTGGGCCGGAGGACGTGACGCCGCCCCACGACACGGAGGACCCCGCGGAGACGACCGACGCGTCCCCGCCGCAGGATGGGGTTGAGGACTCCGTCGGTCTCGATATCGCGAGCGACATCATTGCAGTTGATACGATCGACGATGTGCAGGGCGACGGGCCCTTCGACGACCTCGCCGGGCTCAGCGGCGACGATCTCCGGGCTGCCCTCTTGGCACGGATCACCGGCCACACCATCCTTGGATACGAGGGCGTCGGCACAGCCCGCCAGGTCTTGTTCGCGGTCGTCGATGCGCGCGAGGGCCGCCTCGAGTGCATCTACACGGGGCGCACCGTGGCGGCCGAGAACGCGGGGGCCGCGCCCCTTGGGACCGAGCCTGGGCCCTCGATCGACACGACGCCGAACGCCGACTGTCGCTGGCCCGACGGGAGCCTCGTCATTGGCGGCTGCGTCTTTAACGCCGAGCACTCCTGGCCGCGCTCGCAGGGCGCGGATTATCCGCCCGCCTCAAGCGATCTCCACCACATCTTTCCGACCTACGACAACGCGAACAATCAACGCGGCAGCCACCTCTTTGGCGAGACCGTGTGCGCCGGCACGGCCTGCCCGTGGTCGGAAGCCGAGTCCGAGCTTGGCGACAGGGCCGATGGACAGAAGGTCTTTCAGGTGCGTCATCGTTTTCGAGGGGATATCGCGCGCGCCCAGTTCTATTTTGCGGTGCGCTACGCCCGCAACATAGACGCGACCGTCGAAGGGACGCTGCGCGCCTGGCACGTCGAAGACCCGCCCGACGCAACGGAGCGGGCTCGCAACGCCCTCGTCGAGACCTACCAACACAACCGGAATCCCTTCGTGGATCGGCCGGACTTTGTCGGCGGTATCAGCGACTTTTAGTTTCAATTGCAGGTCAAATGGCGCTTAGGGGTGCGAGATGCGCAAGTTCACATCTTTCTTTGCGATGTGTGTGGTGGCCGCCAGTGGCGGTTGTGGCGACGCCGACCAACCGAGCGCTGATACTCAAGATGCCGTTGGGCTCGATGAGGGGGACGAGGTCGCGGTATCGGCCGACGTGGCTAGCGATGCCGCGGATGACACGATCGCGCCCGAAGATGCCGCGGCGCCCGATGATTCGGTCGACGCGGAAGTGATCTTCGTTGAGGACACGACCCGGCCGGATGACACGACGACGCCGATGGACGCCGCGGTGCCCGAGGACACCTCGCCGCCAGTGGATATCGCCCCAACCGAGGACAGCATCGCGGACGTCGGATATGATTGGGGCAGCAATGACCCATACGCTGGACTTGATTCCGCGGCGCTCCGTGCGAGGCTCCTAGGCGAGACCACCGAAGGCCACACCCCCCTTGGCTACACCGGCGTGCGCAACGCGATGTACGCAGTCGGTGGGGTCGACGATGTCGGTGGGCGCATCGAGTGCATCTATACGGGTCGGACCGTCGACGCGACCGGATCCCGTACTCCGAGCGGGAGCTGCGCGCGGGCGGATGGTACGCCGATGAATTGTAGTTTCAATACCGAGCACACCTGGGCCAAGTACTACCTAGACCTCGTGCTGACCGAGAACAGCGCGGCCTACAACGCCGCCGAGGGAGACATCCACCACCTCTTTCCGTCGGACCAGGCCGTCAACACCGCGCGCTGGCACTTCGACTTCGGCGAGACCGACTGCCTCGCCGAGGGAAACTGCAAGATAAACGAGGAGTCACGCGTTGGTGAGCGTCCAGGCGTGAGCGGCTACGCCAACTGCCCGACGGGCAACGTAGCCCTCGGCGATGTCTGCCTGATGCGGGTCCGTGACGCGCGCCAGGGCGACGTCGCTCGGGGTATGCTCTACATGTCCGTCCGCTATGAGATGCCGCTGGAGGACGTGATGGAGGCGGCGCTTCGCATCTGGAATCAGGCCGACCCGCCGGACGACCGCGAGAGGACCCGAAACGACGGCGCGGAGGCCGCGCAGGGCAACAGAAACCCCTTCGTCGATAGGCCAGATCTGGTTCAACGGATCAACGACTTCTAAGAGAAATGGCAAAAAAAAAGGCCCGCCAAAGAGGCGGGCCTTTTTTATGAGATGAAAGCTTCAGGGCGCGGCCAGCTCGGCGTCGACCATCGTCTTGATGGCATCGAAGTCGCTGGGGTTCGAGGCGCGCTTGCCGTTGACGAACACGGTCGGCGTGCCATCGACACCGACCTTGGCGCCGAGGGCGATGTCAGCGTCAACCTGAGCCTTGTAGGTGCCTTCGTCGAGGGCGGCCTTGAACTTCGCCATGTCGAGCTTGAGCTCTTCGGCGTACTTCTCGAGGTCTTCGCGGGAGAGGGCGCGCTGGTTTTCGAAGAGTTTGTCGTGGAATTCCCAGAACTTGCCCTCAGCGTTGGCCGCGAGAGCCGCCTGCGATGCGAGGTGAGCCGCCTTGTGGAAGTCGAGGGGGTACTGGCGGAAGACGATGTGGACCTTGTCGCCGAAGGCTTCCTTGACCTGGTTCATCGCCTTCGCTGCGTTCGAGCAGAAGGGGCACTCGAAGTCAGAGAACTCGACGATCTTGACCTTGGCCTCGGCGGAGCCGGCCATCGCGGCGTTGCCGGCGATCATCTCGGCCTTGACTTCGTCGGTCAGGGGCTGGTTTTTGGCTTCCATCTTCTTGAGGTCGGCCAAGACCGAGTCGTACTGAGCCAAGAAGCTCTGGCAGCGCTCGACGGGGAAGTTCGGGGTCTGCTCTTTGACCATAGCGCAGGTCTGCGTGGTCTCGCCGAGGTCTTTGCAGAGCTTCTCGGTGAGGTCGGCGCAGACCTTCTTGAGGTCGCCGAGCTTGCTGCGGGCAAACTCGATGTCCTTCGCGCCGGCTTCGCAGGCGGCGGCGGGGAGGAGGCCGCCCACGACCGTCTTGATGGCGGTGCAGGTGTCGGAGGTCTCGCCGGCCTCTTTGCAGAGGGCGACCGCATAACCGGCGCAAGCGCCTTCGCCGCCCGCCACGGGGGTCGGGGTTACGGTGGCGTCGGCGTCGACCGGGGCGGTGCCTTCGGTCGGCGGCGTGCCTTCAGTTGGCGGCGTGCCTTGGGCTGGCGGCGTGCCTTCGGTCGGGGCGACCTCGGTCGGGGCGGCGGCGTCGGCGTCAACGGCCTTCTTGTCGCACGCGGTGATGTTCGGCGCGACAAACGCGATCGTGAGGATAGAGGCAAACAAGGAGCGCATAGTGATTCCTTCGAGAGGGTTCAGGACCGAAGTCGGCGGAGTTTCACGGGTAATGTCCCATAGATGGCGCCGAAGGCGCGGAGCCTAGGGCCATGCGTGCCCACTTGTAAAGAGATCTCATGTAGCGCGATCTCCAAAGGCCGAAACTTGGGCGTCGACGCCCCCGAAGAGGCGCTGTCGGGCCTGCGTCACAGCTAAGGGACGGGCGCTGGCTCTTTGTCGAGCACGATCACCTCGACCCCATCGCTGTCGGGCTTCGGCCCAAGAACCGCAATGAAGTCAATGGGTTCTTCGGTTAGCGGGTGGTACTCGGTCTGGACCCCAGAGCCCTCACCGTTGAGTGGGTTCTTCTGGCAGATGACGCCGCTGTCATCGGTGATCACCGCGTCGAGCGTGATGACCGGATACGCGGTGTCGACCGGGGTGTGTCCGCCGGGAAAGGGCTCGGGGGACGGGGTGAAGGTCGCCCGAATCGAGCACCCGGGCGGCAGGCCCTCAACGCCGATGGGGATGGTCCAATAGACCGACGGGCAAGGCTGGGTGAGCCCGTCTTCGTCCGCACAGGTCTGCGTTTCGACGCCGTAGTTGACCGCGTATTGCCACACCTCGCCGGACTCGTGCGACAGCGGTGGCGCGTAGACGAGGCCGGGGCCGGCCGCGGGATCCAGCGTGATGCTGTAAGCATCACCGCAGTCGATCTCGATGGGCGTGAAGTAGAGGTGCGCGGGGCCTCTGGCCGCGTAACCCTCGGTGCAGGCCACCGCGAGCACGCCGGTCTGACGGCGGATGCCGTCCTCGGCGACCAGCAGGAGGATCGGGCGGTCGGGTCCGAGGTTGCCCTCGTCGTCGATCTCACCATCGTAGCAGGTGTCAAACTTCGCAGAACAAAAGATGTTCTGAATGTTCACCGCGATATCGACGAAGCCCTGGTTGGCTTGGCGGAGGATCGTGAGGTTGAACGTCACGGGGACATCGGAGTTCTCGACGCACGGGGCCTCGATGATGCATGGCGTGTCGGCCGGGCATGGATTGGACCACGATCCTAGCGGCGCGCCATCGAGGCGATCGACCGTGAGCTCGATCGAATGCAGGCCGGCCTGCGCATCGCAAGGGCCCACGTACGACACATCCCCGCCTGGGCCGTTTCCGTAGGCGAGGGAGCAGAGTTGGCGAGCCCAGACCTGTTCATTTGGCGCGTCGTCTGGGCCGGCCCCACCGGGCCCGGCCCAGACCTTGACCGAATAGCAGGCCTGGATGATGTCGTCGAGGCGCAGGGGGGCGACGGCGATCGTGAAATTGTCATGTGATATAGGCGCTTGCGCGGTGTCGCCGCACGCACAGAGCGGGACGATGAGCGTGAAGGCGATGAGAAGACGCGACTGCATACGGGGGCCTCGTGACGAGTGGGCCGAAAAGGCTATCCGCGAGTTTAGCAGAAGGGGGGCGTCATCGGCGCGGAAAACGCAACCATTTGCGGTATTTCATCGCCTCGTGATGGGCGCCCTACGCCTTGTCCGTGTGGCGGCGGATGAGCCCCTCTTGGGCCGTGGACGCGACGAGGCGCCCCTCTTGGTCGAAGAATCGGCCCCGCACGAAGCCGCGGCCACCTGAAGCCGAGGGGCTGTCGAGCACATACAGGAGCCAAGAATCGAACCGAAAGGGGCGGTGAAACCACATCGCGTGGTCGAGACTCGCGACCTGCATATTCGGCGTCAGCCAGCTGACGCCGTGGGGCTGCATGGCGGTGCTGATGAAGTTGAAGTCCGACGCGTACGCGAGCAGGTATTGGTGTAGGGCGGGCTCGTCAGGCAAGGGCCCGTTGGTGCGGTACCAGAGCTCGCGGTTCGGTGGGCCGACCTTTGGCCGCAGCGGGTTGAGAGGCTGCACCGGTCGGACCTCGATGGGCCTGTCGCCAGTGACCTGAGTACGCAGGGGCTCGGGGATCATGTGCGCGATGCGGGCCGCGAGGACCGTCTCAGACTCGAGGGTCTCGGGCTCGGGCGCCTCTGGCATGGCGTCAGCGTGCTCAAAGCCATCTTCGGGGGTCTGAAACGAGGCCCCAAGGCTGAAGATAGCCTTGCCGCCTTGGATCGCCACGACGCGCCGGGTCGTAAAGCTCTGGCCATCGCGGATTCGGTCCACGTCATAGATGATGGGTTTGTCCGCGTCGCCCGGGCGAAGAAAGTAGCCGTGCAGCGAGTGCACCATCCGTCCCGTCGGGACCGTCTGGGCCGCCGCAGAGAGCGCCTGTCCAAGGACCTGACCGCCGAAGACGCGACCCCAGCCGAGGTTCTGGCTCTGCCCGCGAAATAGGTTGACCTCAAGCTGTTCAAGGCAAAGGAGGGAGACGAGTTCTGACAGGACTTTGCTCATGCCTTTGGGCTACCAGAGTGGTGCGCCGCTGCCAAGACCCGAGGAGGCCGGCGGCGGCCGCTCTCAATAAGCGAGGGTGGCGCCTCATCGACACCACCCTCGCTTATTGAAATCCGATCCGGGCCCAAAGAGAGCCCCCGCGACTACAGCCCGCGGATCTTCTCGCGGGAGAGCGTCAGGTTCTTACAGGGATCAGCGTCGACCTTGTAGGCGATGCCCCCTTCGATGACCTCCACGATCTTGCCCTCGCGCGGCATGTAACTGTTCATGCCGCAGCCCGCGATGGCCTCGACCTTTTGGCCTCTCTTGAGGGACTTGCTGGTGTCGAGGACGGTGAGTTTGTCTTCGGCGACCTTGATGACCTCCGACTTGTTCGACGACGAGACGAGCACGACGACCTCACCAGAAGCGGTCTTCGCGATCGCGAGTCCGGACGCGCGGCGCCCGTCTGCGTCGTCAAAGAAGACGATGGGTGGCAAGCCGGGCGCATCCGCGGTCGCAGCGCGCGTGACAAAGCGCTCGGGCTTGATCTCATTGTCGCGCGGCTTGCCGGCTGGGTTCAGGTACTTGACGCCAAAGAGGCCGTTGGACTTCCCGGTGATTTTCGCGAATTGCGGTCCGAGGTGGTCCACGGCGATCGCGAAGGTCCCGCCCTTGAGATCGGCGGCCACCGGAACCGAGCGGATGAGCCCGGGGGCGGTCGTCGCGTCGCCTTTGAGGGTGACGACCTTGCCGTCGATGGAGGCGATCGTATACTCGCCGAAGCTCCAACGCTCTCTCTCTCTCGCCGCGGCCCAGACTTTTGCCCCGGCCTCGATTGCGACCCCAGCAGGTGCCTCAAGGTCAGCCCAGGCGCCGACGGCGGTGATAGCCTCGGCGATCTGGCGCGCTTTAATCGCCTGCGCGATGTGTGGCGGCGGGCCGAAGTATTCGAAGGGCGCCTCGAAGGTGCCAGCGACCCAGCTGTCTTCGCCGTAGACCACCGCTAGGCGGCCCTTGAGGACGCCTGCGTCCTGCTTCATCATACCGGACTCGTCGTAGGGCTTGACGTCCCAGCCGGTAACCTCGACGACGAAGCCATTCGGCGCATTGAGGCTGGTCGCGCGGGTCTGTCCCTCGGGGATGTGGTGCAGATACCCCCAGCAGCAAGCTTTTTCCTTCCGGAGCGTGTAGCCGACCTTGGGCTCGGTGGCGTCTTCGGTCAGGATGACCCTAAAAAATTGTTTGTCTGCGAAGGACACTTGCAGGGACCAGTCCCCGCTCGAAAACTCGACGGAGACCGTCGCGGTCTCGAACGCCTTGCCATTGACCTTACCGTGAAGGGGTTTTGCCGGGATGCCCGCGAGGGTGGGGGAGTCCACGACCGTGAACTCCGCTGGAGGGGCGGCTGGTTCGGGCGGCTTCACCTCGTCGGCCTTCGGGGTCGCCTCGTCGGTCTTGGTTTCGTCGGCCTTCGGAGTCGCCTCGTCGACCTTCGGCGTACCGGGCTTGTCAGCCTCACCGGGCGTCTTGTCGGTCGCTGCGGGCTCGACGGCCGCGGGCGGAGCGTCAGCGGCCTTCTTGTCGCAGGCGTTTATGCTTGCTGCTGAAATAAATATGCTTGAAATGAGTAGGTAGCTACGCATCGTGAGGTTCTCCTTGTTTCGTCTGGATTCCCCCTAATCGCGAATCGTTCGCGGTTTGTCAAATCGACGGGGTGCCGAGCTCAGGGACTGGGTAGCGCGACCTCCTGGAAGGTAGCGTCTGCCCGCGCGCCTGCGAGCAGCTCCCTGGCACGCGTCTGCTCAGGCTCGCGGGTGATCGCGGCGAGGGTGGCCATGGCGCGCGATGACTCGGTGAAGCGGCCCATCTGCGCCAGCAGCAAAGCGAGCTCGTACTGCGCCTCGGGATACTCGGCGTCCGCCGCGATGGCGTCGCGGAGGGCCCGCAGCGCGACCGGTTGGTTCCTCCCCCCGCGGGAAGTACGCGCGGCAAGGGCACGTTTCACGAGTGTCTCCGCGCGCTTGCGGAGCTTTGGGTCGACCGGTGTGGCAGGTTCGGCCGGCGCGGCAGGGTGGGTGGCGGCGCGGGCGGCCCTCTTGACGGCCGCGATGGCCTCCCCAGTCGCGGGGCTATTGGCGGGGGGCGTGTCGGACATCCTGGGTGAGTCAGTGGCCGCGGGGGTCGGCTCGGCGTGGGTCCCGTGGGCGGCGGACGTGGCCGCGCTATGGGAGGTCGCCTGGCCGTCGTCCACCGTCGACACCGTCTGTTCCGTGAGATGATAGATGATGACCGCGCCGATGGCTGTCGTGACGAGGATCCCAAAGAGAGTCTGCGGGAGCGTGCTAGGGCCGCTGGGCGCCGCACGCCGGCTCTTCGGGGCCCGCTGGGTCTTTGCCGAAGGGGGAAGCGCCGTCGCGGGGGTGCGCCTCCTAGGTGCGCTGACCACCGCGACGGGTGAGACGGTCGTCGAGGCCGCCAAAGTTGGCTCGCGTATCGGGCGAAAGCCGACCGCCTCGTCGCGCGCCTCGATCACGAGGCGAAACGTCGTCTCGGGCGAGATCGCCTCTCTCGGACTCGAAAAGCCCCCGCCCGCTGCCAGTCGTTCGTCCGAGTCGAAAGTCCGCGGGACACCGCCGGGGCTATCGCCCTTCGCCGCGGGCGCCTGCCACAACCACGCCGCGGCGTTGCCAAGAGCGTCAAAGATGCCGAGAGGGTTGGGTTTTTTCCCTTGAGTGGGTTGCAGCTGCCCGTCGCTATTGCCGGCATGCCACGCGTGGCTGTCGATGTCCTTCCACCACGGAGCCCTCTTTTCCGTGACCGTGAAGTGGGTCCACTCCGCGAGGGTAGGCAGCCTCCAGCCGTCCGCGTTGACCTCGGCGCGCACCTGCCGGCCGCGCACACGATAGGCTGGCGCCAGCCCTTGGGTGGTAGATAGTTTGTTGCAGAAAGCGATCGCCTCTAGCCACGTGACCCGCGTGAGAGGCAGCGCCGCGGTGTCCGTCATCATCGTGCGTTCCGGCACGTAGCCCATCACGGCGTCGAACTCTGCCCGGGTGACGGGGGTCTTGGCGACCTGCAGTGTCCCGACCGGCACGGTGTCGAGTCCGGGGTTATCGGCCCCGCTGTGTGCCAGCGCCGCGCTCGCCCGGCAGGCCGGGCAGAGGGCGTGGGCGCGGCCGCGGAGGGAGGCGCTCGCGACGGGTCTTCGACAGAGCTCGCAGGGTGGGGTCTGCCGTTCGGCGAGGATCGCGTCCTCGAAGCGGCTCAGCCATTCCTCGGCGCGGGTGCGCAGCTCGGCTGGGGCGTGGCCCTCGAGGAGGAGCTCGGCCTCGATGTGTTGAGTCTCGATCTCGTCCCAGTCCCCATCATCGAGGCGGGTCGGGAGGTCGGCGAGCTCTGGCATCGCGAGCGCGATGTTCGCGGTGAGCCCGGCGTCGTCAAGAGGCGCGTCACTCGCGAGCAGGCGCGCGAAGGAGACGGGGATGTCTTTTAGCTGCTGCTCGATGCCGGCCAGGTCCTTATGCAGCCCCCTTAACATCGTCTCAATGTCCGCGCAGATCGAATCCGCGTGGGACGACCACGACTGAAGATCCGGGTCATCCTCAAGGCGCTCACGCCAAAGCCACGTCTGCTCGTCGTGGACTAGCTCGGCCCGCAGCGTCCCGATCGCGTCTTCCCGGCTCGCGAGGCTGGCTCCGCAGCCGTCGACAAAGCGTCGATAGCGCGCGAGTCGCGACAGGCACAGCGCCGCCGTCCGCGCGATGTGTCGCATGTGCCCCGCGACCAGCTCGAGGTCACGGGCCAAGGCCTCCTCGCCGCGCTCCTGCAGGCGCGCGTTGGCCGTCAGCCGCCGCCGCTCATCGGCGGTGGTCGCGAGCTCCTTGAGCTTCTTTCGCGCCTCCTGGCCGATCCAGGTCGCCGCATCCGTCAACGCGACCGCGTACGCCGCGACGTGGTCGGTCGCCGCGTAGATGACGGCGTCCTGGGCGTCGATGGCCTCGTGGGCGCGCCGAAAGCGGTGGATGACCCGCGCCTTCTTGGACCGAAAGAGGTCAAGCACCGCGTCCAGCCGCGGATTTTGAACGCGGTCGCGTCGCCGGTCAGCGGTCCGCAGCAGCGGCCCGAGATCGAGGACTGGCACCTCAAAGCGGCGACTGAGGACGCTAAAGAGTCGCTTTCGGGGGCGGAAGAGGAAGAGTGTGCTCATGAGGGCGCGATCATGGTGTCAACCGACGGTCGGCGCAAGGGAGACGTCGCCGCGGTCGTCTTTTGCGCTATCCAAACAGGTCAATGCGTCGGCTACATCAACCGCTCATGGTTGCGGATGTAGCGCCGCGATCCACGACATGATACGAATCATTCGTTCACATTTCCCTTGAGGTACCCGTCTCGTTTATAAGTCTCCACAGCGCTCTCCGACTGTGGCCGCGCCCGAGGTCACGGCGGTCCACGGCGGTCCACGGCGGTCCACGGCGGTCCACGGCGCCACAGAGCCCGTCATGCTCACCCAACCCTAGGTGCACTATGCTCGTCTTTTCCAACGCCCTCACACTCGCGCGACCAAATCTGCTTGGGGCGGCGTACCTCGCCTTGGCCGCGCTGCTCGGCGCGTGCGGGTCCGAGCCCTCGACGGCCGAGTTTCCGTCGGGAGACCTCGTCTTGCTCGCGGATGTCCAGGCCCTGCCAGACGTCGTCGCGGTCGAAGTCGCTGAGGAGACCTCGTCTAGCGAGGTCACCCGCGACACGCAGATCGAGGATGCACCAATTGTAGCAGTCGACGTGGCAGTGGAGGCGGACCTAGCGGGTAGCACCGACGCGTCCGGTGACGCCGACGACACCGTGGCTGCGCCGAGTCTCGCCGACTTCATCCGCGAGACTGGGGCTGTCATCTCGTCTAGCCGCGTTCAAGCGCAACCCAATGGTCAGACGCTGTGCACGGACGCGACCGGCGCGAGCTGTCTCGCTACAAAATGCGAATTCACCGGTGGTTGCATGTACTTGGCGATCATGAGGTACACCTCGACCCCAACCACCGGCACCTCTGGCCCGGCCCTCAAAGTCCACGCGCTCTATGGGCAGGTCGCGCCCATCGACGCGCTGCCCGGCCACGCGCCGGTGCTGATCCTCAACCACGGCGGCACGACGCTGGACGTAGGTACCATCAACGTCGGTGTCCTCGCGGCAGACATGGGCTACGCGGTCATGATGCCCTCCTATCGCGGCGCCAACGAGTCCGACGGCGAGGTTGAGGGGTGCCTCGGCGAGGTCGACGATGTGCGCATACTGACTGACCTCGTCCACGACAAGGCGCCTGACGACCCCATCTTCATGATGGGCGGCTCGCACGGCGGCTGCGTGACTCTCGGCGCCATCCAGGCAGGCGCGCCGGTGAAGGCCGCGGTCGCCCTGTGGCCAGGCACCGACAGCGCGCGCCGCTTTCGCTACAATCGCGGCTCCGTCTTGGACGTCGCGCCACTGTCCGTCGCGCGCGCCGCTTGTGCAGGGATGCCGTCGGCCTGCTGCGATCGGGTGCGAAAGGATTATAACTTCGTCGCCAACGTGCTCATCGCCGACGCCGTCAAGGAGCTTGGAGACCTGCCTGATTGGTCGTCCGTCCCCTATGCCTGTGACTCCCGAACTTATGTCGCGAGCCCCTCACCTTGGGTGGGCCGCGAGGCGCAGAAGGAGGGCTACTGCTCTCGCTCTCCCCTCGCGAGGGCGGAGACGCTGGCCAACTCCTCGATTGAGTCGTTGCTCATCATCCACGGTGAGCGGGACCCCTACATCTCAGTCCAGGAATCGTGCGAGTACGCACGCCAAGCCGGTGGCTTCTCAGTCCGCCGCATCGGGGACGTGGGCATCTATAGCGCCCGCGCGGCACGGACCGCGTGCCGAGGTATGGACACCACCGCGGCCGAGCCCGACTCGGCCTGGACGGGCGCTAGGCACCTCGTCCTCGTCAGCCCTCTTGGCCACGGCGACGTGGGGCGTTCTTCAACGTGGGATGCCTGCGACTCGACGCCAGTCGCCAGCCCCGACCTAGACGCGATCATGTTCGGCTTCCTAGCGGCAAAACAATGATGTCGAGTCGTTGACGCCGAAACGACAACGCCCTCCAAGAATCTGGAGGGCGTTGTCGTTTCATTTCAAGTCGATGAAAGCTAGCTCAGCCGATGCGGCGGAGCTTCATCTGGACGTCGCCCGAGTAGTGGTTGGCGAACTGGCGCACGCACGCGTTCAGGTAGCGGTCGTAGTCATCATAGACAAGATCGCCCCAGGTCTCGCGGATGTGGGCCTCATGCATCTTGAGGCGGCGGTGCCACTCGCCCGTCGTCTTGCCGTAGTCCTCGCGGCGCATGTCGAGGGTGATGAGCTCCCAGCGCGGGTTGATAGCGCAGATGAGCTCTTCCAAGCGGGGGTTGAGGCCGCCGGGGAAGATCACGTCGGCCGTGAACTGGAGGTCGAGGAGGTGCTCGCGGTTACGCGGCACGCGGTTACGCAGGATGGCCTGGAAACCGAAGTAGGAGCCCGGCTCGACCCACTCGGCCAGCTTATTGAAGTAGTTGCGATAGATCTCGACGGCCAGGCCAGCCTTCGCCTGCTCGGGCGAGCAGAGGTGGTCAATCATTTCAATTGAAATGAGCGCATCGTACTTCTGAGCGGGCTCGTAGGTGTGGTAATCTTGGATCTTAAAGGTCGCGTTCGGGATCTCGCGGTCCACGCAGTACTTCCACTGCTCGGTCGACAGCGTGATACCGACGCCCTCTTTGCAGCCGAGGCGGCTGACGACGTCGATGGCCGAGCCCCAACCGCAGCCGATGTCGAGGACGCGCTTGGTCTTGTCGATCTCGGCGTACTTGTACAGGTGCCGGACCTTGTTCTCCTGGGCTTGCTCAAGCGTCGTGTGTTCGGCGTCGAAGACCGCGCTGGTGTAGTGCAGGTTTTCGTCGAGCCAGAGCTTGAAGAAGTCGTTGGAAACGCTGTAGCTGCGCTCGATATCGTCTTGCGTAGAGGTCATCGTGGTCTCCCGTGAATGTCCGTGGCATCTCTTGCTGGACAAACTAATTTATGGCTGCTGTCGCTGGCGGCGATATTCGCACGGTGGGGTCGACAACCGCCCGAAGTCGAGCGGCTATGACACAGCGCGCGGGATTGCGGCAAGTCCCGGTCGCATTTTTTCGATGCCCGTCCCCGAGCGAGCGCCCGTTGCTTTGCGGCGATTCGGTCGGTTGTGCCGCGTCGCCAGCGCGCCCTAAATCGGTTTGACAGGTCGTCAGCATCTGCTAATCCCCCGCCCCTATGAGCGACACATCTACGAATCATGATGCCCCCGAGACCTACCCCGCCGTTGACCTGGAGACGCCGCACCTGACGCTGCGCGCCGTCCTGACGGGGTCGATTCTGGGCGGAATTCTCTCCGTAACAAATATTTACGCGGGCCTCAAGATCGGGTGGGGATTCAACATGTCAATCGCCGCCGCCCTCATCGGGTACGGGATCTGGCAGGGTATCGGCCACCACATGCTCGGTCGCCGCTCTTATAATGTCCTTGAGAACAACGTCGCACAGACGGGCGCCTCAGCGGCGGCCTCCATCTCCTCGGCAGGTCTCGTCTCGGCTGTGCCCGCGCTCACGATGATCACGGGCTTTGAGTGGACGTGGCCTGTCCTCGCCCTCTGGCTCCTCTGTTGCTCCGTCCTCGGCGTCTTCATCGCCATGCTCTTCCGCCGGCAGATGCTCGTGCAGGAGAAGCTGCCCTTCGCTTCCGGCGTGGCCACAGCCGAGACGCTCCGCGAGATGTACGCCAAAGGCGCCGAGGCCATGGCGCGCCTCAAAGCCCTCATCGGCGGTGCGCTTGGTGCCGCGGCCCTCAAAGTTACCGGCATCTTCCTAGAGTGGCATCCGTACAACTTCGGAGGGTCCTTCAGCGCCAGCTCGTCGACCGCGCTCGCCACCAAGGGCGTCGTCGCGGTCTCGCCGTATAACCTGACCTTCGCCCTCGATCCGAGCCTGCTGCTCTTCGGCTCCGGCATCATCGTCGGGGTTCGCACGGGCATCTGGATGCTGGTCGGCGCGATCGTCGCCTGGGGCGTCGTCGGCTTCGACATTCTCGGCACCGGCGCGGTCGAAGCCGGCAAGCCCGAGGCGGCTTGGTTCAAGCAGATGGTGGGCTGGCTCCTGTGGCCCGGCGTCGCCATGCTCGTGACCAGCTCGCTGACCGCGCTCGCGTTCTCGGCTCCCGCGTTCATCAACGCGTTTCGCGGAGGTCGCAAGCTGGGGCGCTTGGTCGCTGATCCCCGCGAAGAGCTGAGCACCCGGACCGTCTGGGTCGGGCTCTTTGTCATCGGGCTGGTCACGGTCGTCGTGTCTGCGGCCGTCTTCGACATGGACCCGGGGATCTCGGCCCTCGCGGTCGCCTTGACCGGCCTCCTGGCGGTCGTCGCGCTGCGCGTCAGCGGCGAGACGAACATCACGCCGGTCGGCGCCATGGGCAAGGTGACCCAGCTGACCTTCGGGCTGGTCGACCCCGGCAACGTCGCGACTAACCTCATGGCGGCGAATATCACTGGCGGCTCCTCATCACAGGCCGCTGACATGATGCACGATCTCAAGACGGGGCTCCTGCTGGGTTGCTCCCCGCGGTCCCAGTTCGTCTCCCAGCTTGCTGGCGTAGTGACTGGCGCCCTCGTTGGCGCTGCGGCCTACCTCGTGCTCGTCCCCGACCCGGTCAATATGTTGATCACCACCGAGTGGCCTGCGCCCGCGGTGGCCCAATGGAAGAGCGTCGCCGAGGTCATGCGGGGCGGTCTTGAGGCCCTGCCGATGGGTGTGCTTGATGCCATCTATCTCGCGGCCGGCATCGGCGTCATCCTCGCAATTATCGAAAAGATCTCGCCGAAGGGCGTTCGCAAGTGGGTCCCTAGCCCGACCGCGATCGGCATCGCCTTCTGCATCCCGGCTTGGAACTCCATGTCGATGTTCATGGGTGGTGTCGTTGGCTACGCGATCAAGAAGTCGGCGCCCGCCTGGCATGTGCGATTCGCGGTCGTCATCGCCGCGGGTCTCATCGTCGGTGAGTCCCTCGTGGGGCTGGTCGACGCGCTGATGAAGCTGCTCTGAGGTGACAGGCGCGCCCGCGCGAAGGCGCGCACATCTCCTTGTCCCGACAGGGGGATTCCGGTAGGCAGGGGTCTCCCCCATCGCGCCGGAGTCGCCCCATGCCATCCGTACCCACACCACGCCGAGTCCTTCTGCCCGTCGCGCTCCTCGCAGCGGCGCTCCTCGCAGGCTGTCCGGACCCGAGCCCTGCGCCGCCGCAGCCCTGGCAGCTCCTTGGCCAAGACCTAGATCAGGCGCTGATGGGCGTGGGTGGTTCAGCCGCCGATGACGTCTGGATGGTTGGTGCTTCAAGGAATGTTCTCGACCCTGACGGGCCGTTGGTATTGCAATGGGATGGCGCGGCTTGGACCCGTCACAAGACCGGCCAGCGCAACGCTCTGTGGTGGGTTCACGCCTTCGCCGACGGTCCGATCTTTATCGGCGGGGCAGGGGCGACCGTCCTGCGTCACGACCGCGGCGCGCCCGGTTCCTTCGCGCGAATGAGGACCCCAGGACTCGCGAACCAGACGGTCTATGGCGTCTGGGGCTCGTCCCCGTCGGACGTCTGGGCCGTCGGTGGTATCGCGGGAAGAAGCTGTTTTGTATGGCATTTCGACGGAGACATCTGGTCGGATGTGCGCCTGCCCGAGCCCATGCTCAAAGACCCCGCCGGCGAGGTGCCGTCTTGCTTAAAGGTCTGGGGTCGCGGTCCTGACGATGTCTGGATTGTGGGTGGACGGGGCCTCGTCATGCATAGTCAGGCGGGCGGTGGGCTCGAGATAGTGCCGACGGATACGACCTCGCCTCTGTTTACCGTCCATGGAGACGCCGAAGAGGTCGTGATGGTCGGCGGCGCATCCAACGGTTTCGCCGTCGATTACCGCGAGGGCGAGTTCGTGGACCGCACCCCTTCGGCCGTCGGGCTCATCCAAGGTGTGTGCCTCGACAAGGGCGGCGCCGGATACGCGGTCGGCGCGGGCGGCGTAGTCTTCGAGCGCACGAAGGATGCTTGGAAGACCATCAACACCGGCATCAACTACACGGCTCAGTCCCTCCACGCCGTCTGGATGGACCCCGACGGTGGCGTCTGGACCGTCGGCGGTAACGTTCTGACTTCGCTACTAAATCAGGGCTCCGTTCTCTATCGGCCGGCGTCCGCGAAGGCGACTATCCCGCCACGTTTTTCCGAAGAGCAGATCATCGAGCCCCCCGTCGTGACCTGCCCGGCGGCCGACCTCGACCGCGTGCCGAATGCCAGCATCGCCCGTCGCTGGAGCGACCAGATGCTGCGCGCGGTGTCTCGTGATATCCCGCGCCCTGTGGTCCACGCGCGAAACCTTTATCATGTGTCGGCCGCGCTCTATGACGCGTGGGCCGCGTTCGAGCCCACCGCCCGGCAGCTCTTCGCCTCGGACCGCGCGGCCGAGGCCATCTCAATAGACGACGCGGCGCGCGAAGAGGCCATGAGCCACGCGGCCTACCGGGTCTTGATGCACCGCTACGCTGGCGCCGCCGGTGGCGCCGTGTCCGCCGCCTGTTTCAACGAGTTTATGACCAAGATTGGCTTCGATCCGACCGAGACCAGCGTCGAAGGCGACTCGCCGGCGGCGCTTGGCAACCGCATTGGGCAGACTATCGTCGATATGCACGTCGACGACGGCGCGAACGAGGCCAACAACTACGCCGATACGACTGGTTTCAAGTCAAGCAACCCGGCCTTGCCGGTCGACATCCCGGGTGCGCGTGTCAACGACATCACCGAGTGGCAGCTCATGAACATCGCCGTCGCGGAGACCCAGAACGGCCTCATCTTGGAGGGCGGCGTGCAGAGCTACGTCGGCGCACAGTGGACGGACGTGACGCCCTTCGCGCTGACGCGAGAGGACCCAGAGGGTCTCTATCTGGACCCCGGTCCGCCCCCCCAAGAGATCGACGAGCTACGCGATGGCGCCGTGCGGCTGCTGCGTATCGCCGCGCGCCTGACGCCGAATCCCGATGATATGATGGACATCTCACCGGGTGCGATGGGCAACGGCAGCCTCGGCAAGGATGATGGCACCGGTCACGCGCTCAACCCCGAGACCGGCCTGCCTTATGCCCCAAACCTCGTGAAAGCCGGTGATTTTCATCGCATCATGAGCGAATACTGGGCGGACGGTCCCGAGACCGAGACGCCACCCGGGCACTGGAATAACCTCGGCAACGAGGTCGCGGACGCGCTGAACGGCGACTATCGCATCATGGGCAGCGGCGAGTCAGTCGATCGCCTCGAGTGGGATACCAAGTTCTATCTAGCGATGAACGGCGCGATGCACGACGCCGCCATCGTCGCCTGGCAGGTGAAGCGCTTCTTTTTGACCGCGCGGCCTATCAGCATCATCCGCTGGATGGGGCAGAACGGTCAGAGCAGCGACCCGACCTCGCCGACCTACCACCAAGACGGCCTGCCGCTGGAGGATGGGCTCATTGAGCTCATCACCGAGGTCTCGACGCGCCCCGGCGAGCGCCACGCCCATCTCCATCCGTACATCGGCGAGATCGCGGTCTTCAGCTGGCGCGGCGAGCCGGGCGACCGCAAGCACGAGATCGGCGGAGTCGGTTGGATCCGCGCCAAGGAGTGGATGCCCTTTCAGCGCCGGACCTTCGTGACGCCGCCCTTCCCGGGATTCGTTTCAGGTCATAGTACATATTCGCGCGCGGGCGCTGGGATCTTGGCGCGCTTCACGGGCCGAATCTTCTTTCCGGGCGGGATCATCCGCCACACCTACAAGAAGAACTCCTTCCTGTTCTTCGAGGTCGGCCCCTCCGAGGACGTCGAGATCCAGTGGGCGACCTACTACGACGCGGCCGATCAGAGCGGTCGCAGTCGGGTCTCCGGCGGAATCCACATCGACAACGATGACTTTCCCGGGCGGCGCCTCGGCGCAAAAGTCGCCGAGCTCGCGATGGACAAAGCCCGCAGCCTCTGGGAGGCGCCGGCGGCGGAATAGATCTCGCCCCTTCCTCGGTTTGAACCTACGACGCGCCTTCGATCTCGAGGGCGTCCTCGTATCTGGCGTCCGCCATACCCGCTGCCCGGCCCGCGGTAGAGGCAAATCTTGCCCGACCACGGGCCCCGGTCCATGCTCGCGCCGCGTCTTTTCGGACCGCGCCTCATCCCAAGGAAATCGACTCGTCATGCGTACACGTCTCTTTTTCGCCGCCCTCACGGCCGCCTTCACCATCCCCGCTCTCGCGGCCTCGAGCCTCCACGCTGAGCCCCTCACCGCTGATCAGACCGCGCGGACCCTCGCCGGTCTCGACATAGAGGCGATGGCCGGGGACGCGGCTCGCACCAAATTACTAAAGAATTACGCGAAGAACGCGACCCAGAAGTGGACCAAGTATTGGAAGAAGATCGGCGCGCCGATGCAGGACTGGTCTCGCGTTGAGGTCCCCTTTACGAAGGGCGAGACCGTCTTCTATCCTTTCTCTGGCCCTGACTTCCCGACGGCCATGCAGCTCTACCCGGAGGCGGGGCGCTACGTCCTCGTCGCCCTTCAGAACGCGGGCCCGGTCCCCGATCTGAAGGCCATGGAGGGCAAACGTTTCACCTCCTACATGAACGTCTTTAAGCGCGGCTGGCTCGACTTCGCCCGGCGCGGCTTCTTCCGGACCGACGACCTCAAGGCCGACACAGCCAAGGACGGCGGGACCCTCGCAGGCGTGACGCCGGTCCTCATGGCCTTCTCGTCCGCGCTTGGCTACACGGTCGACTCAGTCGATCCGATCCGCGTGAACGAGGCTGGCACCGCGATCGAGCTTCATCCTGGCGACCGCAGCGAGTTCGCGACGTGGCTCTCGGTGCGCCTCAAGCTCAAGCGCGCTGACGGGACCCCCGTGACCCTCGACTACGTGCAGGCGGACATCTCGGATGGCTCGCTGAAAAAGCAGGTCAACACGCGTAACTGGTTGACCAATATCGCGGCGAACCGCGCGATGACCAAGGCCGCCTCGCACCTGATGCAGAAGCCCTTCTTCGCGATCATCCGCGACATCGTCGTCAACAACGCCAAGGCTCTCGTCCAGGACGAGACCGGCGTCGATTACAAAGATCTTGAGCCCGGTTTCAACGTCGCTCTCTATGGAGACTTCGAGAGGGCGCACAAACTTTTTTCCGCCGGCGTGCAAAAAGAGCTCGCTCAGGCGTACAAAAAGAAGTCGGACGTCAAAAATCTTCCGTTCCGCTTTGGGTACGACAAAGATAAGGGTTCCGCGGTGATGATCGCTGTTCGGAAGTAGGCGACGATCGCGCAGATGCGGTTTCAGAGAATCGCAACTTTTAAAGTGATCAATGCTTGTGTTCCGTATCCGGCCCCTGTAGATATCTCGCGTTCGCTTGCAGCACCGAGAGCTTCAAGCCCCTTGCAGGTCTTTGCGTTGTAAAACGTGTAGGGCCGCGAGGGTGGCAACGGCGTCGAACGTATCATTGGGGAGTCTCGTCCCCGCGGTGTTGATGCAGCATGCGTAGTATGTTGCATAGAAAGTTGAGTTATCATGTCGAAGAAACTTTTTGTGGGTGGCCTGGATTGGAATACGACGGACGCGAGCCTTGCGCAGGCTTTCGGCGAGTTCGGTGAAGTCACTGATTCCAAAGTGATCATGGACCGCGAAACCGGTCGCTCACGCGGCTTTGGTTTTGTCACGTTCCAGGACGGCGCTGCAGCTGACGCGGCTGTTGCCGGTATGGACGGCCAGATGCTCGACGGTCGCACCGTGCGCGTGAACGAGGCAGAAGACAAGCAGGGCGGCGGCGGCGGCGGCGGTCGTGGCGGCTTCGGCGGCGGCGGCGGCGGTGGTCGTGGCGGCTTCGGCGGCGGCGGCGGCGGTGGTCGCAGCGGCGGCGGCGGCTTCGGCGGCGGCGGCGGCGGCGGCGGTGGTCGCAGCGGCGGCGGCGGCGGCGGTGGTCGTGGCGGCTACTGAGACACGCCCAATCACCTAAGAGGCCTCGGTCAGGGTGATTAGCTGTTGAAGATAAAGGCGACTGGGGAAACCCAGCCGCCTTTTTCAATTCTCAAGTTCATGGACCTCGACGCGCTCAATACACGATCGACTCTCGAGCGACTACAGGCGCGCCCACAGGGTCAACGTAGGCGTGTAGCCCGTGCCCTGCCACGCGATGCGGCCTTCCGGATCGATGATGTAGTGGGTCGGAAACGAGTCCACCTTGTACGCGGCTTGGACGGCGTCCTGGCCCAGTAGGACCGGGTAGACGCCGCGATCATCGCCCACGAATTTCTCGACGGCCGCGAGATCCTCGTAGGCGAGCGCGATCGCCAAGACCTCGACGTCCGGGCGCCAGGACTTGAGGCGGGCCCAGTTGTCCGATTCGAGGCTACAGACCGTGCACCATGGGGCCCAGAAGAGCAGCACCACGGTCTTGCCGGCGTAGTCGCTGAGGCGGTGCTCGACCCCGTCGAGATCCTTGAGCGCAAAGGCCGGCGCAGGCGTCGCGTCGCTCAGCAGGTCTCTGGCTTGGTAGCGGCCGACCGCCCACAGGATCGTCCCGAGGACGGCGAGATCGAAGGGCCAGCGCAGCCACCAGCGCGAGCGGATCGCGCGCCAGCCACGCTTGAGGGGGGAGACGCTCGGTGACGGGGCGGGGGTGTCGGACTCGGTCATGGTTTGAGTTCCTCGTATCGTTGCGGTCCATCTTTCTTCCCGGAGCGCGGCGTCGTGAAAGGATCGTCACCACACGACGCCCTTTCAAGTCATTCCAGCGCGGACGCTTCCGGTTGACAACCAAGCTCTCGACCGCGCATCTGCAAAGGATGCCTGTCTTAAGTGGCTATTCGAGCGGCTTGGCGCCGGTAGCTTTGGCGAGACCTTCGGCGCGATCCAAGTCGCCCTGCCACGCGCGGACGGGCAAGGGGGGCTGCCCTGTCTGCGCCTGTCGACACGGTGAGCGCCCTGCCGCGCGCGGACGGGCAGGGGCTCGACGATCACCGGGACGACCGCCTACATGCGGACCGAACAGCTCCTCGGGCGCACAGGGCCCGCCTCGGATCTTTATGTCCTTGGTGCGACGGCCGTTCACGCGCTGACAGGGGTTCACCCCGCTGACACAACGATCAACTGGATGCGCCTCGAGTGCCGAAAGCATCTCCACGGCTCGACCAAGGGCCCGCCCCAGCTCGCGTCGATTCTTGATGGCCTCTTGGAGCCGGTGGTCGAGGCTCGCGAGGTTGGAGGCGCTTACTTAAAGGCCGCCACCCGCTCCCACGTGTCGGTACCACGCTGGTAGACGAGGCCATTGGCGAGCACCCACGGCTCGGCCTTCACCAAGGCCAGCCCCTCGGTACCCTCGGGGAGGTCAGCGGCGATCTTCTTGGTCTTGCCTTCGGTCGCAGCGAAGAGGTCTTTTTCAATGGCGATCCAGGTCGTCTCATCGTTGTGGGTCGACACGAAGTAGCCCGACTTTTCGGCGTCCCAAGGGATCTCGAGGACGGTGATGTCCTCGGAGGTGGGCGACATCGCGCAGACCCCCGTCTTATCTCCGCAATCGCTGGCCACAAAAGCCCAGCCCTTGGCCCCCGCGGCGTAGCCTGTTGAGACGTCGAGGTTCCAGGGGGCTTCAGGTAGCTCCTCGTCGCCGACGCCGCCGTACTGTCGGGCCTGGTAGCCACCGCCGCACGAGGCCTCCCAGCCCGCGATGATCTGGATGCGCCCGTCCGCGCCGAGGGTGAAGGCGGTCTCGAAGCTGCCGATGGACCAGCTCGGTCTCTCGACGAAGGTCTGGCCGGCGTCGGTCGACACCATGAAGCGCTCGGTGTCCTTCGTGGTTCCCCGCCACACGATCACGCCGTCCCGGACCGCCAGCCCTTCGGTCGTGACGGCGCCCGGGACCTTGGTCCAGCGCTCTTTGCCGTCGGGTGTCCGGACGCCAAGCTTGCCACGCGACCGCGCGACCCAGAGGCTGCCGTCTTGATCGAAGGCGGCCGCCTCGATTGCGCCGCGACCCCTGAGGACCAGTTTCGCCGCCTCGACCCCATCTGGGCTAAATTTAATGCCCTTTTTTACCGTCAGGGCGACGGCTCCGTTCGGAGCGCCGAAGAGCGCGAGGCCCGCCTCGGCTTTCGGCGTGGGGGCGGTCGCGACTAGCAGCGCAATTATAAAAGTCATCATAAATACCTCGTGTTCGGGGACGTCATCCTAACGAATGACGTGGGGTTTGTCTTCCCCGCGTCCCGACGAGGTCAATTATAAGTCTGCTGACCGGGGGCCAGCGGCTTTCGGATATCCACGTAAAGATTGCCGAAATGTTCCAGGTAGTAGAGCTGGTCTTGGGAGCCGCGCTTGAGATAGCTGCGCCGGGGCGAGTCCGCGCCGCCGCTCTGGAGCCACACATCGCGCCCCCCGCTTGCCCCGTCTTCGATCTTCGTGACGCGCAAATTGAAGGTCGCCGGGTTCATCGCGTAGTTGTTGTCTGGCGCCGCCCCCTCGGCATAGGACCGAAAAATCCACGGCTGCCCGTCAAGGCGCTCGACGAAGGTCTGCGCGGTCGTCAGCCCGTCCCAGTTGGGCTCGTTCAAGTACTCGATCGAGAGGCGGCGGATCGCGTCGCGGCCGCGCAGATGCTCGGACAGGTTGCGGCTGCCGTATTGCATACACGCCAACAGGAAGACCTTGACGGTGCCCTCGGGCGTCTTGCCGATGTCGGCGTGCAGCGCCAGCGTGTCAGCGAGGGTCGGCAGATGGGGGACGACGACGGCCCCACCGGCCGAGCGCCCGCCGGCCGAGGTCCCGACGAGCTCGCAGGCTGGCGCGATCGCGAGGACGGTTGCGATCGCGAATACAAAAACAGACGTGCGGGAACGGGTGCCGTGCATGGGTACTCCTGAGTGGTTTTCGAGAGGCTTACCTATTTCGAAACATCAAGCAATGGTCGAGACGTCTTTTGGGGAGTTCGGCACCCGGAGGTCGCGCCGCCGCCCTCCACTGTATTGGTTCGGCGTCAACATGAGCCCCGAGCAGGCCGCTGGGTGTCTCGCCGATAGCCGCGCCGACGTGTGGAGCCTAGGGGAGATTATCTTCGAGGTGTGCGCCAACCGTCCGGCGCGCCTGCTCGCCAGCGGTGTCAACGATGGCACGATTATCGCAATAGCAAGTATGCAAGAGGTGCCGGACCTCCGCACCTTCGTGCCGCGCGTCCCGCGTGAGCTCGCCGCCATCGGCACGCGCGCGACCGCGCTCGCGCCTGACGACCGGTACCCTGACGCGAAGGCGCTCGCCGAGGACCTCGGCGCCTTCCTAGACGGTCGGCGGGTCGCGGCCCACGAATACAGCACCTGGGACCTCGTGCGCCGGATCCTGACCGCGTGGCGCGTGCCCCTTTATGCGTAGTCCGCTGCCTGAGAGCTGCCGGGAGGTCGATGTCGCGCCAGATTTTTCTGCGCTGGCCTGTGTGGAGGACAGCGCCGTCAGCGTCTGGGACATCCCGCCCGATGGCGACAAGCCGCCGGCCTTGCGCTGGCGGATGCCGACGCGGCCGGCCTGGGGTGCGACGTTTTTCGATGGAGTTCAAACGGTTATCGTCACGAGCAACGGCTATCCCGCCGAGGCCTTCGCCCAAGCAGATGGAACCCCGCGGCCGGCCCCCGAGCTTAGCTGCTGTGGCTACCCGCCCTCGTCAAATGTCGCGGGCAGCGCCGTACAGTTCGCAGGCAACGCGCAGCTGTCCGTCGCGACGACCGCGCGCGTCTTTGAGATGTCGCCTTGCGCTTCCCGTGAGGAGCTCGCGGGCGCGGTCGATGAGACCGGCGAACGCTGGGCGGTGTCTTGCCGTGATGGCGGCCTCTTTGTCGGCTTGCTTGGCGCGCCACCCGCGAAATACGAGACGCCTCTTGGCGCGCCGCGTGCGCCAGCCTAGGCCATCGCGTTTGATTCCGAGCGGCACCGCGTGGTTCTAGGGACAACCGATGGGCACTTGCTGGTCTATGACCTCGTGGCGAGGGCGGTGATTCACGACCTCGTCAGCGGCGTCGCGCTGACGCGCCAGGTCGCGATATCGCCGGATGGGCGTTGGGCGGTCGTGCTCGGCGACTCCGGTGGGCCCCGCCTCTTGGACCTGGACAGTGGCACTTGGCGCGGGCGGCTGCCGGACACCGGGATCCGCTCGGTCCGCTTCGTGCGCGGTTTCCCCGCTGATGTCGTCACCATTGGGCCCAGCCTACATCGCTGGCGTCTGATCCCTGGGCCGCCGACACAGCTCGAGGTCGGTGGCGGGGTGACCTCGCTCAGCGTGAGCCCCGATGTTGAGTCGTTGGCTGTGACTCGGGGCCAGGGATCGGAGCTCCGGCGACTCAATGACGGGGCTCTGCGTGGCGTCGGCCCGAAGCAGGACGGCGTCGCTAAGGGTGGGGCCTTCTCGCCCGATGGCGCGACGTTCGTGATGACCACCGGGAGTCAACGGGTCGTGCGTCGCCTCGTCGCCGAAGACCTCTCGCCTTATGAAGAGCCGCTGCTGGCACCGACGGCGTTGCGCTCAGCGGCGGTCTTGGCCGCCTCGGGGGGCGCCCGATCTGGGTTGGCCAGCCCCACCACCACGGGCTCTTGATGTGGCCGGATGGCGACTCTGAGCCGATCCTAGGGCCACGCGACGACACCGACACGACCCAGACGCAGCTCGCGCTCGCGCCAAATGGTGGCCGCGCGGTCGGGATCACGCTCCATGGCGAGCTTGTCGTCATCGACGCCACCTCTCCCCTCATCTACACAGTCGCGACCCACCCTGGGGCCTTGTCATTAACAATTAACATCAACTAAAACCACGTGTTGCTGGCCAAAAGGGGTGGGGTGAGCCTCGTCAATCTCGCCTCCGGTGAGGTCGAGCGCCATTTTGCGGCGCCCGGCCAGTCCATCACCCAGGTCGCGCTCTCCTTGGACGGGCGCTTCGCAGCGGCAGGTGACGTCGAGGGGCGCGTCTTGGTCTGGGACATCGACAGCGGGGCCCTCTTCGCGAGCTTCAACCGCCACACGCGACGCATCGGCGGTCTCGCTTTTGGGCGCGACAACAGCTTTCTGGCCACCGGCAGCTGGGACGAGACGATTCGCCTTCACGCGCTCGGCGGGCAAGAGCTGGACCCAGCGGGCGCCGAGCGTGCGTGGGATCTCACGCTCGACGCGCTGCTGGACTGACGGCGGGGCCTACTTCTTCTTGAGCGCCTTGATCTTCACGTTGGCGGCGTCGCTCGGGTTCAGCTTGTTCGCCTCCTCGAAGTTCTCAAGCGCGCTCTCGGTGTTGTCGAGCTCTTCGTAGGCGAGTCCGATCTTGAAGAAGACCGCAGCGAAGAACTTCGAGTTGTTTTAATAGCCCCCGATTCCGACGACGATCGTGGTCCCCTGGCGCGGCCGAATCGCGTTTGGTGATCGTGGCTTTCATTCAGTCCACCACGATCACCAAACACGTGTCGCAAACCCGCGAGGACACTCGCGACCTTACCTATCCTCTCGCGTGGCCGCTCTTACGGCGCAAGACCAGTAGGCCCAAGAGCCCAACCATGAGCATCAAGCTCAAGCCTTGAGAGCCGCCGCCGCCGCATCCGCCGCTACCTGACGCCACGATGCCGTAGGTGTCCATGCCAGAGTCAGGCGCCGTCTCAGGCATGACCTCGGGGCCTGGTTCGACGGGCTCGACGGGGATAAAGACCGTGAACGTGCTCTCGGCTGTCGCGGTGTTGGCCGCGGCGTCGGTCGCGACGGCCGTGACCGTGTGCGGGCCCTCGCCAAGCGGCTCGCTGAGCGCCACAGACCACGCACCTTCGCTGTCGGCCACGACGGTCCCGACGACGTCCCCGTCGACGGAGACGACGACCGTGCTGCCAGGCTCGGCGGTTCCAGAGAGGTCCGGCTGGGTGTCTTCCGTGTCGCTGCCTTCGGCCGGGCTGGCGATCGCCACCCAGGTCTCTGTGTCCACGACGAAGTTCACGGAGACCTCGGAGGTCAAACCATTTTCACCGGTCGCCACAGCCGTGGCCGTGTATGGCCCGTCGTCCAGAGCAGGGTCCACGTCCCAGGCGAATCCGCCCTCGGCGTCGACGTCCGGGGTGCCGGTCGCGACGACGTCTCCGTCGACGTTCGTGATGGTCAGGATCACCGTCGCGCCGGGGTCCGTCGCGCCAGTCACAGGCGGGGTCGTGTCCGACGTGACGAGGCCCTCGGTGGGCGTATCGAGGCGCAGGTTCGGCGTCTCGGAGTAGACCCGGAAGCCGACCGGCTCGGCGTCGACGCTGTTGCCAGCCTCGTCCGTCGCGGTCGCGGTGACTGAGTAGAGACCGTCGACGAGGCCCTCGGCGACGACCGCCCAGTCACCCGCGTCGTTGGCCGTCACCGTCCAGGTCTCGGTCGTCTCGCCGTCTTCGTCCAAGACGGTGACGACGACGGTCGCGTTCGGCTCGGTAAACCCGCCGATGTTAACCGTTCGTACAGCAAAGACTGATCCATCCTCGGGCGTCACGATTGTAATCGCGGGGCCGCTGAGATCGATGCGGAAATCGTTCATGTCCTCGGCGGTATTGCCTGCGGCGTCTGCGACCGTCGCGGTGACGGTGTGATCCCCTTCGGCGAGGTCTTCGGTCAGCTCGAGCTCCCAGATACCTTGCTCATTCGCGGTGGTCTGGCCGACCTCGACGTCGTCGATCTGCACAGTGACCACGAGCCCGGGCTCGGTGGAGCCGATGATGGCGGGCCGGACCTCGTTGATGACACTCCCGTCTTCGGGGGTGTCGATGAGGACCGCCGGCGCGAGGGTGTCGATTATGAAGGTGCTGCTGTCGGTCGCCGTCTTGCCGTTCGGGCGCAACGCGCTGGCCTCGATGATATAGGCACCGTCGGGCAGACCGGGCTCGACTGTTTGGACTTCAAAATATCCATCCGCGTCCACGGCGGGGGTCCAGATAGCGACGAGCCCCCCAGCGGCTGTCGACAGACGCAGAGTCACCGTGGCGTCGGCCTGCGTGTCTCCGCCGATAATCGGGGTCGAGTCACTGATGACCGCGCCGTCAAGCGGGGTCACGATGGCGATCGTGGCGTCGGCGCTGTCGACCGTGAAGGTGACGCCCGTAGCGGTCGCCTCGTTTCCGACGACATCTTCGGCGTGGGCCGTGATCGTGTAGAGCCCGTCGCTGAGGTCAGCGCCCTGGACTAGGGACCATTGGCCTTCGGCGTCTACTGTCGTGGTGCCGACTTGCGTATCGTTGATCCACACAATAATCGTGGCGCCGACCTCACCCTCGCCGTCGATGATGATGAGGCCATCGGTCGTGATGAGGCCGCTGTCAGGGGACAGAATCGTCACGAAGGTCAAGGTGTCGACGACGAAGGGCACAGGCCCGTCGCTGGCGGTGTTGCCGAAGGCGTCGGTCGCCCCCGCGGTGACCTGCCAGCCGCCGTCGGGGAGCCCGGTCGCGGCGACCGCCCAGGTCCCATCGGCGCCGACGGTTGTTTGCAGCACCACGAGCATCGACGTGCCCGTCGCGGCTACGGTGACAACGATGGCCGCGCCGGGCTCGCCGAGCCCGTCGATGCCGACATCAGAGGTGCCAAGGACGGCCCCAGACTCGGGGGTCAGGATAATGACAAAGGTTGAGTCGTCTTCGATGCAGGCGGCGTCGCCGTCGAGGCCGTTGCATGTGCCGATTTCGCAGGGGGTGCCTTCGGGCTCCGCCGGGTAGGTGCAGCGGCCCTCGTCACAAGTGTTGATGGTGCAGCTATTATTGTCATTGCAGTCGTCGTCTGTCTCGCAGACCGTGCAGCCCGGGTGGGGCGCGCAACCACAGGGCCCCGGCGTGATCTGGGTCGGGTCGTTGGGACACGCGTCGTCGCAGTCGATGGTCCCGTCTCCGTCGCTGTCCGGGCAGATGCCGGTGATGGTGACGTTGACGGTGTCTGTGTCTGTGCCGCCAAAGCCGTCGTTGACAGTTAGGCGGAAGACCAGCGTCGCTTCTTCCAAGGGCCCAAGGTTCGGCGGGACAAAGCTAGGCCGCGCGGTGGTCCCGTTGGTAATCGTGACAGATGGTCCTGACACCTGAACCCAGGCGAAACCGAGGGTGTCGCCGTCGGGATCGCTGCTGGCGCGGCCGTCGAGTTGAATGGTCGTCTCGTCGTCGCCCTGCAGGTCAGTACCCGCGTTGGCGGTCGGCGCGCGGTTGACGTTTTTCACGGTCACGGTGATCGTATCGGTGTGGGTCAGCGCGCCACCGCACTGCTCGGGGCGCTGGGTGTCGGTCACGGTGAGCCGGAACGTCAGCGTCGAGGTGATTGCACCACCACCGACATTAAGGGTCGGGGCCGTGAAGGTCGGAGACGCGGTGTTGGCGCTGGCCAGCCCGACGTTCGTCCCCGCCGTTTGGACCCACGCGTAGGTGAGGGTCTGCATCTCGACGTCGCTGCTGGCCACGCCCGAGAGGGCCACGGCTGCGCCCTCGTTGACGGTCTGGTCAACGCCCGCTGCGGCGGTGGGGGCGCGATTGCGGCGAGTGACATGGATGGACGCGAAGGCGCTGCGGGAGACGTAGTCGTCGAAGACCGTGACGCGGAATGGCAGATCGACAGAGTCGACCGGACCGCCATTGTCGTCCACAGGTTCTGGCGCGGTGACCGTCGCGATCGCTTCTGCGGCCGAGGCTATGGCAGCCGGGACGCCGCTGAGCTGCGACCAGAGGAAGGTCAGCGGTTCCACGTCGGGGTCGGTCGACGCGGAGGCATCCAGCGTCGTCGTGTCGCCCTCGCAGACCTCGCGGTCAGGGCCGCCATCCGCGATCGGGGGCTGGTTGCAATAGGGGTTGGCCTTGTCCGTCGGGATGGTCACGAAGGGCACGTATGGCGAGGCCGTGGCTGTGATGATGTCGCCGGTGCCGGTCGGGTTATCCGCGTGGCGCGGGCCCGAAGACGAACGCCAGTAGTTGCCGGTGGCCGTGGTCGCGATGGCCGAAGGGCGGTAGCCGGTGCCGTTCGCGCAGATGTCGGACGACGTGACGGTCAGGCGCTCGGTGCCCTGGTAGGGAGTCTGGATTGTGACCCCATCGCCTGGGATAGCCGAGAGCGCAGGGGTGACGGTGATCAGCAGGCTGGTGGTTCCGCTGCTCGTCACGCTCGTCACGCTCGTCACGGTGACCTCCTCCGCGCCCGTGGGGAGGCCGAAGACGAGGCGCTGGCTGTTATACATGTTCGTCTGATTGATGACGCGGATGCGGGTCGTGGTGTTCGCGACCTCGGCTATCACGGCGGTGTTGACGTTACCCTCGTTGCCGACCACCTCAAGCCCGACGGTGCTGGCGCCGAGGACGCTGCGATCGATAGTCACCCGGTTTCCGGTCGTCACCCGGATGCCGGCGGCGCGCCGAGCCGACAAGACGCCCGTGACTGTGTGCTGAATGCCGCCTAAATGAAGTCCGTTGCCGCGGCAATAGCCAGTCGCGTCAAGATCCCGGTAAGTATTTCCGATATTGCTAGGATGGGAAGCTTCAAGGCCGCTTATCCGGCCATCGAGACGCAGACCCGAGACGGTCGTCTGACGCACCCGAGCTCCGAGTAAGACCGTCGCGAGGTTACCGTCGAGGCTGGTGACGGCGTCCGCGTCGAGCGTAAACGGCGCCTCGACGTCCGTCACATAAATGCCAATATTGCCTAAAGTTGCTGAGACGTTCGTCAATGACGGCGCGATGGCCCCGTTTGTCACATTTGTGATGTAGACGCCGGCGACGCTGCAATAAGACGATGAGAAGCCAGTGACGGTGACATTGTCAGTGCTTGAGAGGAACAGGCCATATGCCCGTCGATCTGCGGTCACATTCTCGGCTACGTGGTCCGCGCCCTCAATGTGAAGGCCTCGGCCTCGCCCGGATCCGCTAAGATCGAGGTTCGTGAAGGTGTGGCGTTGTTGATTTGTGCCGGCGAGATAGACGCCATTGCCGTTACTGGGAATCGTCATGTCCGTGAGGGTGATGTCGCTTGTCGGCTGTGAGAAGTAGAACCCGTTGTGTGTGCCCGTGAAGTCGATATTCTGAGCGCCGCTGAAGGTGTAGGGCAGGGACCAGCCGGTCAACTGGATGGCCGTGCCCGAGCGCGACAGATCGAGACCGTCGATGGTCGGACCCACATGGGCCGGGGTCATCGAGGACATGTAGAGGCCGACCCCAGAGTTGCGCGCGCGGCTGTTGCGAATCGTAAGGTTCGAGGAGGGCTGGAAGATGAGACCGAAGGTGCGATGGTCTGCGGTGACGTTGTCTAGGACGTTGTCCGCGCCCTGAATGGACAAGCCGCGTCCTGTGTTCTGGCCCGACGCGTCGACATTTTCAAAGCGGAGGTTCTGGGTATTCGCCGCCGAGTACGCGCCGTTGGACCGGTTGTCGAGACGCAACCCGCGAAGGGTGACGTTCTTGGTCCCAGTGCCAAAGTAATAGCCGTTTTGGCAACCACGGACATTGATGTTCTGGTCAGAGGTGAAGACCATCGGTGCCGTGCAGCCGTCCAACTGGACTCCCGAGCCGTTGCCACGAAAGTCGAGGTCCTTGAATGTCGGCGGGACTAGGGTGGGGTCGATACTGGACATGTAGAGCGCGAGGCTATTGTTTTTATGGGTCGAGTTGCGCAGCGTGAGCCGCGTGACCGCGTTCGCTTGGAGCCCGAAGGTGTAGCGCGTAATTGTGTTGTTCTCCACAAGATGGTCGGGCCCGGCAAGCGCAAGCCCGGTTCCGGCACCGCTGCCCGAGACCGTCAGTCCGGATAGGGTCACAAAGCGGTTATCGAGTTCACTCGCCGTCACGGCCGACCCGCGGCCCGTCAGGGTGAGATTCCGGATGGTGACATGCTCGGTTCGATAGAGGCGGATGTCCCGGTCGTTGCCCCTAAACTCGGCGATGGCGCCGTTTTGACCATCCCACGCAGTGACGATGAACGGGCTCGCGGCCGTCGCGATGAGGGTCTGGAGCTCGAGGCCCGTCGCGTTCGATGTGAGGCGGAGATTACGAAGGGTGGTCTGTTGGGTGTTCGCGACCAGAGAGACGCCCATCGAGGTGGCGCCGCTCACCGCGACGTTGTCGATCGTGACGCCCGTCGTGTTGTTGAGCGTGATGCCCGTGCCCGAGCGGGTGGATGTGTAGCGCCGCACGACATGGTTTGTGCCATTGAGGTAGATACCGGTTCCGACCGCGCCCACGTTCGCGTTGGACACGTCTTCGATGAGGAAATTGTCGTTGAGGGGGTCGTTCGCGGTGAGGCCCGCGTTGATACGTCCCGAGATGTTGGCGTCTTTGAAATGCAGGCCCCGCGAGTTGCTGACATTCACCATCGAGTTGCAGTCGGAGCTCGCGTCGAGCGCGCCAAGGCCAAACACGGGGTCATAGCCGTCGATCTTGAAACGTTGACCGTTGGCCAGCTCGAACCCGATTAATTGCAAGAGGGTCGCAGCCCGGGCTGCGCGTAGACGCCGTAGCAACGTCGGATGGCTGGTGGGGTTCGCGATGTAGACGGCGGTGGCGCTTACGTCCTGGATATCCACGTCGTCAAGGGACAGAGCGCTGGAGCTCACGACGTTAACACCCGTCTGGCGGCGGCTACCCCGGACGCCGCGGATCCGGTGGTTCGCGCCGTAGATGTTGACGCCGAGGCCCGCCGCCCGCGCGGCCGAAATATTGATATCGCGTAGCTCGATGTCCGAGTTTCCAGACGTGGCAGAAAGGCCCGTATCGACGCCGCCAAGGGACGCGTCTTGGAGGCGTACGTAGCTGCAGCCGCTCATGCTCATCGTATTTCGCACGCGCGTCATCGATCCGAGGGCGCCCAGTCCCGACGCGGTTTGCCAGTTGGAGATCACGAGGGGGCTGGCGGCGCTTCTCGCGATGTTGGCGAGTCCAAACGCTGTGCCCGTCTCCTTGGCTTCAATTCGGCGAAAATCGAGGGTCCCGGTGACGGTCGCGACGTAGAGCGCCGTGCCCCACACACGCTCGGCTATGAGCGTGTCGACCGTGAGGCCCGCACCATTGCCGGCATTGATACCATTGGAGCGGTTTTTGACAGTGATGCGCCTGAGGACGTGGCCGCTGCCGGCCACCTGGATACCCTGGCCAGAGGGGAAGAGGCCCGCGGACAGGTCGAGGTCTTCGAGCGTGAGGTTGGCATTGTTCGCGGACGTTGCCTCGATTCCGAAGTCTTGGCCATCAAGACGCAGGCCCGACGCCCGCAAGTTGCGGGTGTTCGACAGTAAAAGTGAAGTGCCATTTCTCGCGAGCTCGGTGAAGCTCGCCGTGGTCAGCGTAAAGGGGCCGCCGCTTGGGCCGTGTCCCGCGCCGTCGAAGTTTTCAAAGCGCAGCGCGGAGGCGCGGTTATCGGTTAACCGTAGGCCCGCGAGGCTAAGAGGCGGGGTAATCGCGATCAAATAGATGCCGATCTCATTTGTGCGTCGCACTGTGACGTTCGCTATTCCGACATCCGTGGCGTTGCGCACGTCGAGGCCACGGTTGCGGCGGTCGACGATGATGTCGCTGATGCGATGGCCGGCGCCACCGTCGACGTATACCGCCGTCCCCGTCGCCTTGTTGTTCGAGAGATTGAGCTCGCGAATCGTGGCGCGCTGGCGGTTCGTCGCGCTGACAACCGAGCGCGCATGTGGCGCGATGACGCGGAAGCCGTTGCCGTCGATGGTGATGTCGTTCGCGGCGATGGTAAAGACGTCTCCCGTGACGCCCGTGCAGTCGAGGTCAGCGTTCAACGTCAAGGAGGCCGTCAGCGTTGTGCCACAGGGTGCATTCACGGCCGGCAGGGCTAGCGTGTATGACGTCCCGCTCTGCGTGAGGCTGAGTCCTGTCGCGTCGACGGTCACGGGGGTCGCATTGGCGACGCGTATCGCGGTGCCCGTGCCCGTGAGGCTGGTGACCGTCGTCGCGTTTAGCGCCACCGCGCCCGTCCCAGTGACGCCGTCGATGTCGATGCCGAAGGTGCTGGCCGTTGTGTTGAGGCCGCTGACCGCCAGCGGAAGGGTGATAGTCGCGAGTTTCAGAGCAGCGTCCGACGCGTTGCTGCCCGTGAAATTCGCGATCGTAAGATTCGAAGCGGTGAGGACATTGACGCCGTGGTTTCGGTTGGCCACGGTCAGATCCTCGATGACGTGATTGGCACCGGACAGATAGAGGCCCATGCCGTGTCCGGCCCCCGAGAGGTTGAGGCGCTGAAAGGTGAGGTTGGTATTGCCGGTGACCGCCTGGACGCCGTAGACGCTGCCCGAGATCGTAAGGTCCTTAATCTGCGTGTGCGCGCACGTGGTCAGCTCGATTCCGCGCACCGCGCCCTCGAGAGACCGGATGGTGCCAGAGTCGCTGCCCGCGATATAAGGGGTAATGACAAATGGCGCCGCCGCCGTGCCCGTGACGTTCCGGACCTGGAGGCCGATTGCGCTATCCGTCAGCGCGAGATCGGTCAGTGTCGCAGGCAAGATGGGCGCGATGAGGGCCATACCCACCGTCCGCGCCCGTGCCACGGTGAGGTGGTGCACGGTGACGCCAGTCGCGCCGTCGACAATCGCGCCGGTCGCGCGGTCGTTCGCCGTCACGTTCCGGACGACGTGGCCGGCGCCTGCGGGGTTTCCCGCGGCACCAAGCTGTAGTCCGACGCCAGAGCCGATGCCGGAGAGGTTCAGGTTCAAGAACTGCAGGGCCGCGTTGCGCGAAGCGGCGAAAATGCCACCGTGCCAACCATCGATCGCGAGGTTTTGAATGGTCGCATTCTGAAGATCGCTGAGTTGCACACCATAGTCGTTGTTATCAAACACGATGTTGCGGCCCGCGCCGTCCAAAGTGAATGCGTGGGTTGAGTTTGAAATAAAAAGTCCCGAGTAGTTCTCGCGCAGGACGATATCCTGCAGCGCGGGGAAGCTATGGGTTGGTCGCTGCCCGACGATTTGCAGGCCGGTATCGTTCTGTTCGGCGACAAAACCGCGGATGCTGAGCGCGTCGGCGTAGTAGGTTTGAATGCCAACCCGACGATAGCGGGCGGTGATGTTCGTGAGGACGTGGTCGGGGCCACCGTCGTGGCGGGTGTCGGTGCCGATCTGATATCCGACGGCGATGCCTCGTCCATTGCCGTTGCCCGAGACATCGACATTTTCGACGGTGATCCCGCGGTTACTGGTGGCGATAAAGAGCCCCGTCTCTCGGCCGGGCAGGCTCAGGTTTCGGAAGGTGAGGTTCGCGGTGCTGTCGAGATAGACCCCGTGGTGGGTGCCGGTCGTGTCGAGGCCCGTCGAGTCGTCGAACACCAAGGGTAGGTTCGATGCGGAGATGTATAGGCCGTATACCGAATCGCGGAGGTCGAGGCCCGAAAAACTTGGAGGGGTCAGTCCCGTGTTGAAGGAGGCGAGCTGTAGACCGGTGGAGCTGGCGGAACGTGCCTCGAGATCGGTCACGGTCGCATTTGACGTGGCGAGTAGCTGGACGCCGGTGCCGCGATTATTTGCCGTCACGCGTTCGATGATGTGATCGGGTCCGCCTTGATTCGCTAGGGATGCATCGTTGACGCCAAACGCGAGGCCAATACCGGCGCCGTCTCCGGAGACGTCGCAGTCGCGGACCTTCGCGCGGACGGCGCCGTAGACGAAACGAATGCCGTATTCGCGATTGGAGAGGCGTAGGCCGGAGAGGGTAAGGTCGGATGTGTAGTCGGCATAGTAGCCGGTCGCGCTGCCAGTCGTATCGATCGCGCTGGCGGCGTTGATCGTCATAGGGCTGCGGAAGATATAGAACTGGACTCCACGGAGGCCATCGCGAAGGGACAGGCGCGTGAGGACGGGCGGCGCATCGGTCGCCGCATAGTCAGCGAGGAGCAAGCCAGCGGCCGTGGAATATTGCGCGGAGACGTCCCGTAACACCGCGTTCGTCGCCCGCTGCAGGTAGAACGCTGTGCTACGGTTATTCGCGACGAGGTTCTCGAGGACGTGGTCGGCGCCCGAGATCTCGACACCGAAGCCGCCGAACTCCGTCGACAGATCGCACCGCCTGACCGTAATGCGCGTATTGTTGGCGTAGCGTGCGAAGATGCCGCTCGCGAAGTTCGCCAAGACGAGGTCCTGCACGATGATATCACGGCTGTTGTGGATGCGAATGCCGACGGCGCTGCCAAGGGTCGATCGAATCATGCCTGAGTTGGTCTGCGCGCTAAATGGTGTGACTACAAAGGGCGCGGCTTGTGTTGCGGTCACGTTGTCGAGGTAGAGACCGGTCTCGCTATCCTCCAAGCTGAGGTTTTCAAGCACAAAGGGCGCGGCCGTCGTGTGGACTAGCACGCCGGTAGATAACGCGCGGTGAGCGGTCACGCGACGCATCGTGACGTTTGGCGCCGAGCTCGCATAGACGCCGGTCGAGCGGTCATTCGCGACGATGTCCGTCAATATGTGACCGGGTCCTCCGACGTAAATACCCACGCCACCCGGCCGGTTCGCCGAGACGTCGATGCGACGGAAGGTGAGGTTCTGATTGTTCGTGCTTGCCGCGTAGATCGCATTTGCGAATGACCGGATGGTCAGATCTTGAAAAATGATGTCCTGCGAGCCCGTTATGCCTAAGCCCTGGTCGCAGGTGTCGACATCGTGCACCGCACCCAGTCCCGTCGCTGGGTCCCATTGAGTTACGATGTAGGGCGTCGCAGGGCGAAAGTCGTTGAAATAGATGCCATACGAAGAATCAGACGCGTTGATGTCGCGCAAGTCCAGCGGCAGGACAGGTGCATACACATACAGCGCCGCATTCGTCGCACCGCTTGAGGTCAGGCCTTGCAGCGACGCATTGGTGGTGAGGTTGAGATAGACGCCTTGGACGCGTCGGTCGGCGCGGATAGTGCGTAGGATGTGGTCGGCGCCGCCCAAATAGATGCCGATACCCGTGCCAGCCGCGCCTGAGACGTCGAGGTCACGAAAGGTGAGGTTACGGTTATTTGCTGCGGTGGCGAGGATCCCCTGGGACGCGCCGTCAAGGGTCAGTCCGCTCACGGTGAGGTTGGAGACGTTGGCCTCGAGATGCACGGAGGTGTCCGAGAGGGCGACGCTGGTGATGGCGGTCGCGTCGAGGGTGTAGGGGCCCGTGAACGTATTAAACGTGATGCCGTAGAGTGAGTTCGTCAGGCGCAGGTCTTCAAGGGTCAGCGGCAGGGTGACACCCTGCAAGTGAAGACCTGCCGTGGAAGCCGCGTCTGCTTGCAGGGATCGCACCGTGAGGTTTGAGGTGCTGAGCGCGTAAACACCATAGGTGCGTCCGTCCGCCCGGACGTCTTCCACCGTGTGGCCTGTGCCCCCCTGTAAGTGGATACCGGTGCCAGTGCACCAGCCGATTACCTCAATATTTCGCACCGTCGCCCGGTTAAACCCGCCGGAGACCGAGATGGCTCGCGACGAATCGGGGGCGAGGAGGCGATAGCCGGCGCCGTCGATGGTGACGTCGTCCGCCCCGATCGTGAGGGCGACCCCAGTGTAGCCGGTACAGTCGATGTCGTCGGTGAGGACGAGATCCTCCGTCAGCGTGGTCCCGCAGAGGGCGTCTAGGGGCGTGTCCGCCCTCGCTGGGAGGGCATTGATAACAAGGGCAAGGAGCCCCAAAGTGCGGATGATTGGTGACATGAAACCCTCACTGTAACGATAGGTGTTGAAGACTGAGCGCAGGCTATCTCAAATCGGGTTGGACTCTTGGGTAAAGAGCGACGAAAATCAGATCGAGACAAGATCAGCCGAGGACAATAGCGGCGTTTGTGACGGTGCCTGCGAGCTTTACGAATCGTTATGATTGGGTCCGTGGGCTTTCCTTGAGTTGTCATAGGCAATTCAAGCGTCGCCGGACGCCTGGCGTGGGAGGTAACCCCCACGGCGTCGCTCGGGGTGCCCTCGTCTACAGCTGGATGTCGCTGAAATTTTGGCCGCTCAGATCGGGCGGAGGTCTAGCGAAACCGCAGATCGATGGAGATCCGGACGTGGCGACGGGTCATGTTGGGCAGCGCGGCGTGGACTGTGCGGGAGCCAAAGAGCAGCGCGTCGCCCGGCATCATCGCGCTGGCCCGCCAGATGCCAGCGGTGTCGGCGATGTCGGCTGTATTCGGGCCTTCGATGTCGGCGAGCTCTGGCACGCCGAGGTCTGCGACCGCATGTCCACGAAGACCGGCGGTGTGAGACGCCGGGATAACAGCCAGCGGTCCGAGATCGAGGGGGCAGGGGACAAGGGGCACCCATGCCGTCCAGAGGGTCTGGGAGTCGGGGATGTAGAAGCCGTCCTGATGGGGACGCGTCGTCAGGTGCTGTTGGCCCGGCGGGGCGATGCGGACGATGTCACCTTGCGCGCCTCGCACATCACCGCCACAGACCGCGCTCAGCGCTCGTAGGAGGCCGGGGTCCATCCGCAGCGAGTCGACCGCCTGGTCGCCGAGGACACGGACCTGGAGGTCCAGCCAGCGCGGGTCGTCCCAGCCGCTTCCGCGCAGATTGAAGGTGTCGGGGCCCTCGTCCGCGTCCCGCACGAGGAGCCCAAGCCCGCTGGCCAGCATCGCGGATTCGGCGACGGCCTTCACGGCTTCGATCGCGTCAAGACTCACGAGGCCGCGGATCATGCAGGCGCCATCGCGTGTTGCCGCACGCGCCATGAAAGCCGGTGGGGCGTCGGGGCCAAAGATCTCAAAGTTATGGGTCTTCACGCGGCGAGTTTGCCCGAAGTGGGGCGGGCTTTCCAGCCTGTCTGCGGGGTATTGGCAGGCTGGAAAGCCTGCCCCACACCTGTACTCTGTGGGGGCGGGCTTTCCTTTGTGGGGCTCCACGCGATTATCTGTCAGAGTGTCAGGCGTATGATGCGGCCCCCCACATTGACGATGAGCGCGTCGCCGTCGACGCTCACCGACGTGATCCCGAGGCTCTGGGCGCTGGCCGGGCGGTCTGCGACGAAGCTGCCGGGGGCGCCGATGCCAAAAATGGGTGCGCAGAGACTCTCGGCGTTGACCGTCCCGTTTGCGTGCGCCTTGGCGAAATAGAGCGAGTTTTCATTATATGGTACGATGAGGAGGTCGCCGGTCGGTAAAAAGGCGAGGTCCAAGATTCCAGCAATGCGCAGGTCCCCAAGGCGCCCGGCGCCCATCCGCCCATAGACGCCAGCGTCACTTGGGATGATCCGCTCGGCCACTGTCGGCGCCCCAGGGCGCAGGACCGCGAGACGGTTGCGCGTCAGGGATGCCACCCACAACGTGCCGTGCGGGTCTAAAATCGCTCGCGTCACGTTCGCGCCCAGACCCGTGGGGAGATAATCGATGTGCCCTGTGGGGATCGTGATGCCGAAGGTGGTCACCGGGGCTTGCGTCGGGTTGATGACGCGGACGATGTTGTTGTTGGCGAAGTAGATGAGTCCGTCGGCGCCGACCGTCACTTTCGGGCGTCCCGTGTTAATATTGATGGGGGCGTTGGCAGCGGGACCCCGGAAGAGGTCCTCGGCCCCGGTGGAGGCGCGTCCTATGCCCGCGACGACCCTGATGAGGCCAGTCTCTAGGTCGACCGACGAGATGCGCGGCATGAGGGCTTCGAGCACGATGAGATGGCGGTTGTCCCCGAGGGCTATGCCGCGCGTGATGCTGAGATCCGCGAGTTGCGCCTCCGCGGACTCTGGGATGTAGCTACCCGCGAGGCCCGTCCCAGCGATAAGCGTTGAGTTAAATGTATCTCGATCGACAGCGATGATACGTTGCGTGTCAAAGCCCATCAGCCAGCGGTTCCGTGTCGTGTCGACGACTAGGTTTGAACTAAAACTAACCTCGCCCATCGCGCGCGCGTCGAGGTCGTCGACAGACAAGGGGGCGCGCCCGGCAATGGTCCGAATGATTCGTTCTGAGGGGGTTGGGCTTGGCGTGACCGTTCTGACGAAGCCGTTTCCGAGCACGTAGACCGTCCCATCTTGGGCGACGTGCGGCTGAGGTAGCAGCGCGACGCGGGCGGTCGTCGCAGGGCCGCCGTCGCCGGTCTGTCCCGGCCGCGGGACCCCGTCTGCGGGAAGGGACAGGCCGGCAAAGTCTTCGACGCAGTCGCTGCCGTCGACTCGGGTGGGATGTGTGCCGCCGCTGGCGACGATGCGGCGGAGCACGCCGTGGCGGCTTCCGACGTAGACATCTCCCGTCGTCGGATCGACGGACACGCCGTGGTTCGTTCCAAGGACCACGCCGGTGGCGGGGCAGCCAGTGGTCGGGACACTACCACCCTTGCCGGCGATTAGTTCGCGCCCGACATGCGCCGGGTCAGACGGCGGCAGGCGATCGCTTGCGATGCGGTGAATTTGCGTGAAGCCGGACATGATGATGCTGTCGTCCCGATCAACGGCCAGGCCGAGAAGGCTTTGGGGGCCGAAGACTTCGACTGACTTGACGATGTCGGGGGGCAGGGTGATGCCCCAGCGCGACGTGGCCGAGCCGGCGGTATTGATCGCCCGAATAGGGCCGTTAAAATAGTCCGCGATGACGAGCACATTGTTTTGGGTAAACGCGAGATTGCGAGGCGACGAAAACGACGCGTCGAGGCGGTGGCCGTCATTGCCCGCGTTGCCGGCGGCTGTTTGCCCGGCGTAGTCGAGCACCAGGCCGTCGCTCTGCCGAAGCCTTTTGATGGTGTTGCCCGACACAAAGAAGACGTCGCCGCCGAGGGGACGCACCGCGAAACTCTCGGCGGTAATTGGCGCGAGCGTGAGCATGGTGCCCGGCGGGACCGTGACGCCAAAGGCCGTAACCGCCGCGGCCGTGGGGTTGTGTGCGCGGATGCGGATCCTGTCATGCGCGATGTGTAGCCCGCTTGGGTGGGTGGTGAAGGCCGCGCTAAGAGGCGATCCAGTTGGGGAGCTGTTCTCGGGCGCCGACGATGGTGGGCTGCCGGCGATGTGCTCGATGATGCGGCCTGTGACGCCAAGGATAGGGCCCTCGGCGCTGGTCTCGGCCGTGGTGACAAGGATACGTGCAGGTCCAAGTGTCAGTGTTGGAGGAAGCTCGACGACGATGCGCATCGGTTGTGTTGAAAGTATACGGGCCGGAATCCCGCCGATGGTCACTATAGGATCGACAAAACCTTGGCCATCAATGACCACGGCATCACCGGGCGCGACGATCTCGGGTGTCGCGCTCGCGACGAAGAGGGCGGGCGTCGTCCCTGTGAGCGCGACGAGCACATGGCTCGTCGCGCTCACTCGGTCCGGCGCCGTTAAAAAGACGGGGCCCGTCTTCGCGGCCATAGGCACCGTCACCGAGACCTCCGTCCCCGCAATGTTGGCCGTGACAACCGTCGCGGCGATAGGCCCGCCAGTGCTTGAGAACGCGATCCCGAGTCCGCCGGCGTTGAGCCCCGCGCCCCGAAGGACCATCGTCCCCCCGGGCGCGGCCGGGCTCGCGACCGAGGTGACCGTGAGGCGCGGCGTCAGCGGTGAGTCGGTCACCGTGAGGGGGAGGGCGTTCGACTTCAGGCCGTTGACGATGGCGTGAATCGCGCCGGTTCCGAACGTACTATCGGCCGAACCCACGCCAATCGCGAAGGTCGCTTCAGCGCCGTCGGGCAGCGCGGACACGCGCACGATGCGGTGGCTTCGGCCAAGCGAAGGGAACTCCGCGGCCGTGGCCGTCGCGTTGGCGGGATCGAAACCAGCACCGCTGAGGGTGATGTTCGAGCCGATGGTGAGTTCGGTCGTGCTCGCGAAGGCGAGGCTGGGCAGATGGGTATAGCCCGGCTTGAGGGAGGCCTCTGGGTCTCCGTCAAGGACCACAGTCGCCGGGCGCGTCAGCGCAAACGCGGGGGGCGTGACGATGGCCAGGGTGTTCTGGTCCACGATGGTGACGGACGTCGCCGCGACGGCGCCAAACGTGAAACCGATCGTCCCGGTGAGGCCAGCGGGCTCGACGAAGCCGCTGCCGAAGATAAGGACCGCCTCGCCGCCACGGGCGCTACCGGCGGCAGGAAAGAGGCCTTCGACGAAGACCTGGGGCAGGACCTGGACGGCCACCATATGTTCTGCATACTGGCCGTCCGGTGCGGTCGCGCGGATCGTGAGGTCAAACGTCGTGCTAAGGGTCGGGTCTTCGTCCCAGGTTTGTTCGTCGGCGCTTGGGGTCCAGGCGATCTCGCCCGTGACTGCGTTGATGGTCATCGTCGCGGGCGCCGTTGTCAGGCTGTAGACGAAGGCGTCGCCGGGCATGAAACCCTCTTGGCTGGCATGCATCACGAAGCGGTAAACCTTCGCTACGCGCGCGACGGTCCCTGGCGCGGCGCCGAGGAGGACGTCGCCACGGATGACGCACAGGCCATCGTCGTCGGGGTCCGTGTAGTCAGGTGAATCGCAGGTGTCGCAGGCCGCGCCGATGTGACCTTCATTGCAGGTGCAAATAGCGGTGCCGCCGCCGTCGGCGCAGATGCCTTGCACGCAAGCCGTGATGGCGCAGCTCGGCAGGCAGGTGCCGTCGCGGTCCTTATCTTGATAGCCGGTCGCACAGAGCTGACAAGTCGCGCCGGCGTATCCGACCACGCAGCGGCAGGCGCCGCTGGTGCAGGTCGCGTTGGTGATGCATTCGGAGTCGTCGCTGCAGGTCGTCGCGCAGACATCGCCCACGCTGCCGCCGCCCACACACGAGAAGTATCCACAGGGTTGGGGGTTGGCGTAGACGCAGCCCCCCTCAAAGCAGCTGGGGGCGCCGTTCTGCACGAAGCCGGCGGTGGCAGCCACGCCGACGCATCCCGAATCCAAACAGTTGGAGGACGAATCATCCATCACCGTATCGCAGTCGTTGTCGACGCCGTCGCAGATCTCGGCCGAGGGTGCGCGTCCCGAGCAGGTGAGCGCTCCGTCCGCGCAGGCCGTGACGCCGGGGCATGACGTCAGAATATTTGCGGTTGAAATCTCACAGGCCGTGGCCGCGATGTCGTCGGTCCCGCCGTTGCAGTCGTTGTCGATGTTGTCACAGACCTCGGTCGTCGCGGCCAGTGCGCCGCAAGCGCCTAGACCATCGGCCCCGCAGCTGCGCGTCCCAGCGCACGAACCGAGCTCGTTTGAGTTGAAACATTGTGTCTCGAGCCCAAGGTCTTGCCAGGACGGCCGGCACTCGCACAGCGCGTCATCGGCGGGCACACACAGCTTCGCGGTAGCGTCGCCCTGGCCGGTGCTCATGTCCTCGCAGCTGTAGGCTTCCGGACATGCGAGCGAGGCGCAGGAGGTCGCGCAAAAGCTCCCCTCGTCGGGGTTGGCGGCGGCGATACACTGCGCGCTGGTGTCGCCCCCGAGCCTACAATCGGCGTTCGCCTTGCAAGGACGGCAGAGCGACACATGCCGCGGCACACAAATCGACGCGCCGTCGCCGGGGCCGCCGACGGTGGTGCAATCAAAGCCGACGGGACAGCTCTCAATACACTCCTGCGTGCACATGCGCCCGTCCGGGCCCTCGATACAACGGCTGGAGTTGCAATCATTATTACTGCCGCAGGCGCATCCGAAGCCTCCTTCGGTCGCGCAAAGCACGGGCGCCGCCGCGTCCGGGCTCGCGTCTGAGGTCGAGTCTTCCCCGAGCCCGGTGTCCGGCGCCGCCGTGTCCGTCGCGGCGTCCCCGGTGATGTTCACGCTTATATTGTTGTCGACCCTGTCGCCGCACGCGAAGAGGGAAAAAGCGACACAGATGGCGAGGCTCGCGGGTAAGGCGCGAATTAAAATGGTCTGCTTCATGCGTTCCTCCGGTGGTGGCGTGACAGCGGTTTGACCGTGACACAAACCCATTCCCGTGTCGACGCGCCGTCGACCGAAATCAGATCCACAATAGATCGTGCTAGGTGGGAGGCCAACTTCCGCGGACGCGCCCTTCAGTTGACGCTCTACCCCCGTAGCCCACCCGCGTCACAGACGCGGTGGTGTCGCGGTCAAAGTCGTCAAGGATCGGGTCTCTACACCTCAATCCTGCACCCGATAGGGTGTCCAGCCAACCGGACCCGGTCTCTGGCCAGATGTTCCCTGCGAGGAGGGCCCCCATCCGCTAGGGCGGCCTCCTCGAAGGTCGAAACTGTATCTGTTTTCTGTCAGAGTGTCAGACGTATGACGCGTTCCCCAATACTGACGATAAGCGCGCCTCCGTCCACGGTCACCGACGTCACACCGACGCTCTGCGCGCTCGTTGGGCGATCCGCAACGAAGCTACCGGGGGCACCGATGCCGAAAATGGGCGCGCAGAGGCTCTCGGCGTCGACCGTCCCGTTTGCGTGCGCCTTGGCGAGATAGAGCGAGTTTCGATTATGTTCTGCGTACTGACCGTCGGGCGCGGTGGCGCGGATGGTAAGGTGAAAGGTCGTGCTGAGGGTCGGGTCCTCGTCCCAGGTTTGCTCACTCGGGCTCGGTGTCCAGGCGGTCTCGCCGGTGACTGCGTCGATGGTCATTGTAGTGGGTGCCGTTGTCAGGCTGTAGACGAAGGCGTCGCCGGGCATGAAGCCCTCTTGGGTCGCGCTCATCACGAAGCGGTAAACCTTCGCTACGCGCGCGACGGTCCCTGGCGCGGCGCCGAGGAGGACGTCGCCACGGATGACGCACAGGCCATCGCCGTCGGGGTCGGTGTAGTTGGGCGCGTCGCAGGTGTCGCAGGCCGCGCCGATGTGACCTTCATTGCAGGTACAAATAGCGGTGCCGCCGCCGTCGGCGCAGACGCCTTGCACGCAAACCGTGATGGCGCAGCTCGGCAGGCAGGTGCCGTCGCGGTCCTTATCCTGATAGCCGGTCGCACACAGCTGACACGTCGAGCCGGCGTATCCGACCACGCACCGGCAGGCGCCGTTCGTGCAGGTCGCGTTGGTGATGCATTCGGAGTCATCGCTGCAGGTCGTCGCCTCGGGGGCGTTGCAAGCGCTTAGGCCATCCGCGTCACAGCTGCGGGTCTCCACGCAGGCCCCAATGCCATTTGAGTTGAAACATTGTGTCTCGAGCCCAAGGTCGTGCCAGGACGGCCGGCACGCGCACAGCGCGTCATCGGCGGGCACACACAGCTTCGCGGTCGCGTCGCCCTGGCCGGTGCTCATGTCCTCGCAGCTGTAGGCTTCCGGACATGCGAGCGAGGCGATGGAGACGCGTGCACCCCGTTCTCCCGAATTCCTGTCGCGGCGTTTGCGCTACAGAGGTCCCCGCGCAAGATGAGCCAGAGATCGGGGTGATCGAGCCGAGTCGAGATCAAAAAAATGACGCAACAGCACTGGTAACACGACGAGGAAGACGACGCAGAGCTCGACCGGATCAACCCCCGGCGCGCTGGCTCAATCTGCGTGGGGACCGCTTTAGGACGGGACGAACGCGTGGATGTCTGCAAGTAACGCGCTGTCTTGCCTGATGCGAAGACGGTGGCCAAAGCCCTCACCAAAACCCGAAGCGCGCGACGCGTGTGGACGGTCTCTTTAGGTCCGACCATCTTACACTTATCTGACTCGGCCACGACAGGTGTTGACACCCCTGTGACAGCCCGTCATGGATCGAGACTGAGCCCGGATCCGAACTTTCTGAACCACACATCTCAATCCAATCGAGCACCATCCAACGCGCCTTGACTCTCTCCGATTTCTACTCCCGGCCGCGCTGGTGGCCGCTGTTTTCACCCACGCGGGTTGCGGCGACGACGCGAAACCATCCAGCGACGACACGGCGACCGGCACAGACACTGCGATCGCCGACGACACGGCGACCGGCACAGACACTGCGATCGCCGACGAGACCGCGACCGGCACCGACACCACGACCGGCACCGACACTGGGACCGACACCGGCGACTCGACCGACACGCCCGTGACCACAACCATCACGATCTTGCACTTCAGCGGCGAGGCGACCGCGCTCTCCCCCGGGGAGCGCGACCTCCCCCCTGGGGCTGGCGGCGCGAACGTGCAGTTCACGGGGCGGGTCTCCGGTGCTGCGGGGGTCATCCTCGTGCGCCCCACCACGAATTCCTTGGATCAGGTCGAGCCGCTCGCGGCGCCGGCGGATGGCGTGAACACGTTCGCGGTCGGCGCCGGGAACGAGGGCACCTTCGGCGAAGGCGGGTTCCGGCTCACCGACGCCGTCGACACCATGGCCTACGACGACACCTACACGCTCGACGTGGCGGCGGGGCTCGCGAAGAACTCCTCGGTGCCCCAGCAGACGATGCTGGCGATCTACGCGGACATGGGTACGGCCGCGGCCGCGCGAATCGTCACGGTGAAACGCACCCTCGTGACGCTCGGGCCGGATGGCACCTTCGGCGATGCGCGGCTCACCTTCACCGTTCCGGGCGAGCTTCACGGCCGCCGGCTCTTCGTCGGCGCATGGGTCCGGAGCTTCGCGAGCTCAGTCGTCTACTTCGACAACTTCCGGCTCACCCGCACCCGCACCTCGAAGACCCCGCCGGCCCCCGCCCGCGTGCCAAACGGCAGCTTCGAGCTCCCCGATCTGCCGCCGGGCGACTACACCGACGACGCGTTGAACTGGGAGACGCAGCTGGTTGAGTTCTACTACGCCGGTGTCGTCCGGCACGACGCGACTCAGTCCCTGCCCGCTCCGGATGGCTCGCAGGTCCTCGAGGTCGAGCAGGGTGGCCTCGCGCGCGCCGTCATGCCGGACGTCCTCGTTGCCGGAAAGTCCTACGTCGTCGCGGGTCGCTTCCACTCGCGGCTCTCGCGAATCCCGCCCTCCCTCTACGCCTTGGTGCTCCTCGACAGCAGCGGTGAGCTGTTGGCCCTCACCGAGCAGGTGTCAAACCACACCGAGTGGAAGACCTTCTCGATGTGCTTCACCCCCAACGCGGTGCGCGGCGACGTCGGCCAGAAGTGGGTGATCGAGTTCGAAATCGTGAACAGCGACGGCGATGACGTCGGTCGCCGCCTGCTGATCGACTCGGTCGATTACCAGCTCGTTACCAGCTGCGAGTAGCCCGGAACGCGCGCCGATCACTTGCGCTTCGGCGATCCGTCGCTCGATGCGGGGCCAAAATCGGATCTTTTTGGAGGAGCGCAAGGCCCCGCTCCACGCGACCACGAACGCCGCTCGGCCGCGGCGGCAACGTCACGTTCGTCCAGCAATTCGGCAGCACGATCAGCCTGGATCCCGCGACGACCGTCGGGACAGGTCCACATGCTGGCCTTGGAGGGTGTGAACGTGAGCCAGCCGACGGTGTGGCGTGGCGTCCAACGCGCGGTTGGGCCGGTCGCGGGCGGGCTTGAGTCATGGGCGAGCTCGAGCGTCGAGGTCGCGTCGAGGTCGCGCCGAGGTCGCGCGAGGTCCAGACCTCGTTTGTTGTCATCGCGTCGCTCCACTCGGGCACGCTGGGGTTGTACTAACCGCCCAGCAGCCGTAGTCGATCATTGAACCCGACGACGCCAACGCCGTCGCGCGGATGCCACGGCGCGCTGGTGGTCATGTGCGCCACGCCCAGAGCGGCGTGACCGGCCCGGCCAGCATAACCCCCGCCGAGGCCGTATAAACGCGGGCGCCGGGGATCTCGGTCAAGCTCTAGGCGCGGCCATATCCCCGCGCGCCGCAGTGTCCTTTTGCTAAACAACTTCCCCTCGGACATCCCGGCTATTGGCATCGCTAGCGATAACGTCAACGACGACTCCGAGTTCGTGGCTACGCCGCGCATCTCGAACATGCGCTTCACCGTCCGCTTCATGCTCCAGGTTGGCCTCGATAGTTCGATCCTCGACATCCTCACCTTCGCGGTCCTGCTCGTCTTCTTCGCCTCCCCTATAAAAGTCTTCCGCATCGGCTGGTTCATCCAGCCGCCTCTGACCGAGCTCGTCATCGCCCTCGTCGTCCGCACTCACCGCCCCTCCTGCCGCTGCCGCCCCAGCCGCATGCTCATCTGGAGCAGCGGAGCAGCGCCGCCCTCACTCTCGCAATCCCCTACCTCCCCGGGGTCTCCGTCGTTGGCTTTGTCCACCTACCGTCCGCCATCCTTGCACTCCTTATCGGCATCACTACCTGCTGCGTGCTCGCCACCGAGGCCGTCAAAGCCCGCTTTTATTGCCACGCCCCCGACTGACCTGCGCGAACCTTCAGCCATGGTGGGTTGCCGCCCGGACGGGCCGAAACCCAATGGGCCTCGAGACGGCCACGTCTCACCCAGTTCTTACGCGGTGCACACCGGCCTTGCACGGCGACGGCCGGCCGGATACGGGTCTACCGACGGACGAACCGTCCCCACCACCGGAGCTGTCGCGCCATGCATGCTTGGATTTCCAGCTATTTCCCACGCCCATTGACGTTCTCTATCGCCGCGATTGTCTTGGTCGCGTGCGGCGACGACGCAAAAAAGGAGCCTCAGGTCACGGACACCGCGGACACGGTCGGCACTGCCGACATTGCCGGGGCTGCTGACACGATGACGTCGAACGATACGGCCGGGACCGACGTCGCGGTCACTGACACCGTGGCTCCAGCCGACATCGCGGTCACTGACACCGTGGCTCCAGCCGACGTCGCGGTCACTGACACCGCGGCTACCGGTAGCTGCGACGGGACGGGCGGGTGTGTCGCACTCACTGCGACGACATGTGCGATGGCGGGTGCTTGCACCCTCGCGACCACGGAATCCTGTGCCGTGACGCCGTGCCATGAAGCGATGGGGAAAAATGCCTGCGCAGTGATTCAGCCGGCTTGTGTCTGGAACGAAGAATTTCAGAGCTGCAAATATAGCGATGCCGTCAACTGCGCGACCTTGAACGACATGGGCGCATGCCGGGCGACCGGCGGCTGTGTCGTGCAGTCGGTGACCGGCGCGTGCGGCGGCGGGACCTGGGATTGTCACACGTTGGCGATGGACGCCGCGGGCTGCCAGGCGCTGGTGACGGCCGGTTTCGCGTGCACTTGGACACCCTGACCCACGGCCAGATGAGATCTTCGACATAGTGTCAATGTTGCTGCGCGCAGCCGCCTTGTTCGATAAAATGCGCCGTCCTTGCAAAGAGATCTCGCGCTCGCGCCCCAACTCCGTTCATCATTCGCCCGACTGGCAAGGAGTCTGAATCCGATGAACTCGACGTGTCGTGGCAGCAGGTGGGGCAGTTTCGTCAGTGGGGCACTCCTCGTGTCCTCTCTCGTATCTTTCTTGGGCGCTTGCGCCGAGGACGCCGACGGCGGCATGGCCGACGTGCGCGCTGATGACCTTGGGGTGGGCCCAGAGGTGGCCGGCAGCTCGTTATTATTGGATATTGCCGACGGGTTCGCGGTCGAAGTCAGCGCCCCGCAGCCCGATGTTGGCGTCGCGAACAAGGTCGCCGCGCCGCTCGGTGACTCCGGCCAAGGCGGCGCGGACAGTTCAGTGGGTGTTGACTTGGGCCTGCCTGACGCCACGCAGGCAGACATCGGAACCACGAGCGACATCGCACAAGAGGACGCGCCGGTGGGCCCTGATGGCGCCGTCGAAGTGGCCATCGAAGATTTCGCCGACACGTTCGTGCCGCCAGGGCCAACACCGGCCTGTCGTGGCGCGGACCCCCGGACCTGGCAAGACCTTAGCGGTTTTGGCCACCACGGCACGTTCTACGAACTCGACGAGGCCGCGTTCTGGGGTGGCGAGGGCACGGTCGAGTCACCCTTTAGCTTCGAGCTTGGGGGCACGCCCCATCCGCGC
>Ga0105050_10000063_pt1 | contig 122583 bp, 117 predicted proteins | sample FRY01_FD_78088 | JGI IMG/M metagenome (GOLD analysis project Ga0105050, IMG submission 78088) | Freshwater microbial communities from Lake Fryxell liftoff mats and glacier meltwater in Antarctica - FRY-01 | ecosystem: Environmental > Aquatic > Freshwater > Ice > Glacier meltwater ... | reverse complement strand
TCAAACCATCTTGTAGAAGCTGATGATCCAGAAGATACCAGAGTTCCTGACAATGTTGCATTAGTTGTTCCAACTGTTGGACTGTTTGTTGTTACTTGAGGTGGTTGTTGTGTTGGAGGTTGAGGTGGGACAGGTGGTTGTGGAGGTTGTTGTGTTGTTTGTGTCATAAAAGAAACAAGTGCCCCACAAGCTTGAACACCCTGGTTCGAAGCACATGCCCGATATGAATAATTCACACCCGACGAAAGATTTTGTTTTGTATATTGGAATGCGTTTGATGGATTGTTTCCCTGATTTGCTCCACCAAAAGAATTACTTTGAAATTCAAACCATGAATTTACAGAACCAACAGTTCCTGAAATAGAATAGTTTCCAGAAAAACCAGCAGTATTTTGTGTTACAAAAGTGGGAGTGTTTGTTGTTACATTTGGCGCCGAATAGGTTGTTGGCGGTGGAGGGGGCGGAGGTGTTGCTGTTTGACCAACAGTGAACCGAATCACCGCAGCACCCTGAGAACTATTCGTTCCTACACCAGGAAAAACTGTTCCCAAATAGAGACCTTGTGATCCAAAGATGTCTGAGCCATTAGGTGGATAAGTAAAAGACCCAAAGGTATTATACAATTTTACACCAATTGATCCTCCCATAAAATTTAAAGTCTGTGATTGTGAAAGATACACAGTAGCAGAACCAGACGAAGTTGCTCCATTAGAAGACATAATGCTGGCCTGAAATGTATGCGTTGTGCTAGACCCTGAATTTTGTGGAGTCAGTCGTAGACGAACATTTTCTGCAGGAACCGTTCCCATATTTTGGAAATAAATCATTGCAGTTACTTCATTTCCTGGATTTGCATTAATGGAATTTGACCAAGAAGCAGTATTTGGATTTTGCGTGTAATTAGAAACACTTACCACGGGTTGTGGCATACCTTGAAAAGAAACCGATGCTTCGGAAATTGATGGTGCAATACCAAAAACCATCATTGCAAATAATGCGATGATTGAAGATATTTTTTTTATAGACTGTATTTTTGTAAACATATTGATAATATAATAATTTTTAATAAACAACATACTTGAAACCTGAATCGAAAATTCAGAACTCAAAAATGTGGAAGAGTTTTTTAGACTCCCCCAATATTAGTCATACATCCCTTTTGCACGAAACATGTCGCTTGGTAAAAGCCATACGCCAGTTCCCCGCTGTTGGGGTTGTGATTGTTGTTGTTGCGCTGGGGGCTGAGATGGGACAGGTCGTTGTAGAGGTTTGGATTGAGCATCTTTTTCAGGGTACTGCCGTTCAAAATATTCTTTCTCCCTTTTTAATTCTTCGTTTTCCCTACGAAGTTTTTCCTCTTCAAATGCCTTTAAGAGCTCCTGACGAAGACTTTCATTTTCCTTACGGAGCCTTTCAGTCTCGGTTAACACTTTTTCATCCTTTTGAGATGAATTAGCCCTAACAAGCTTAATATTGACATTGATCACATCAGGTTTTCCCCCAAGCTGTCTTTCGACTTCTTGTTCGACAACCCTCTGAACCTCAGCAGGCAATACCCGGGGGCCTTGCGGACCAGTTGCACCACGTTCGCCATTGCGCCCCGGAGTCCCTTGTGGCCCTTGTGGCCCTTGAATACCTTGTGACCCAATATCGCCAGGAGGACCAGCTTCTCCGCGTTCACCGCGAGAACCTGAAACACCCTGAGTACCCATTTCGCCACGAGGACCAACTGCTCCATCTTTACCAGGTGAACCGGGTAATCCTTGGGGTCCACGAACACCAGTTACCCCATCGCGACCATTCGTACCATCTTGACCGCGTTCACCATGAACGCCATCTTTACCGTCACGACCATTGTTACCGTCTTTTCCATTGGTGCCATCTTGACCGCGTTCACCCAAAGGTGTTTCCGGTTTTGGATAATCATCTTCTGAAACAACAAGGTCTGGTGTTTTTGGTTCACGTGCGACATAAGGAACTTCCCTACTTTGTCCGGACATCATTTTGCCCGATTGGACATCTTGATATCCAGCTTTTTTAGGATTCTCCTTATCAAATAAGGGATTATTCATCCCCACGGGTGATCCATTTGCCAACAGTAAGATAATCTTTCCTTTGTACATCAAAACTTTTTGACCCAAAAGATCAATAAGTTTCAGCTTTTTAGGGCTTTGAAAATTGTCATACACCCAAACAAATATATTAGGTGGGTTTTGACGGAGAAGATTTTGACTAATGGTCACTTCACGTGACTCTTCTAAAATCTTTCTAGATTCAATAATATCCCACATATTTTCACGTGCAAGATACGTATCAAAACCAGCATCACCGCGGTATCCCCAATAAAATATTTGTCCAAGAAAAAGACAAATTACATCACCAATGTTCGAAACGTTGGCGGTGCCTGCAATTGAATCCCCGAACGTTGAAGGATTCATGTTTTTATACTGAGGACGAATTAATATTCGATCGCCAGTAAATGTTCCATTAATCCATCCCCAGCGATTTTCTGCTGGCAAGGTAAACCCAGATTCCTCTGGATTATATTTTTGGGCCATACCTTCAAATGAAGGCAGTACCCCAATTGCGCACACAACGCACATGACAAAGAACTGTTTCATTTGTGTAAGGTTTAGTTTAAAGGTTAGTGTCTGAATGTAAAAACCACACGGTTTCATTACAAGCTTAGCATGGTTTTACTTTTTTGTCAATACGTTGTTTTATACGTCTGTATACTTTTTTAAAACTTCTTTTTTATAAAAAATCTTAAAAAAATAGAGGAGGTACACAATGCGTGACCTCCTCTTTTTGAACAATACCGATCAACGAAATTATCTTCCATTGGTTGGCACGAATCCACCCAAACCTACAGCACCGTTTGAGTTCCAACCATTACTTCCAACAGTTTGTTCCCATCCTTGCTGTTGGTGAACAGGTGGCTGATAATGGGTTGTTTGTTGTTGTTGCCAATTTCCCCTCCATTGCTGAGCCTGAGGACGTCCACCTCTTTGGTTAAAAACCAAATGAGATAATGCTCCACCAGCGAACCCTCCTACAGCGCCACCAATTAAAGGAGCCAGCCATTCGTTTCGGGAACCCCTTTGTTGAACCTCAACATAGTTGGTTCCCTGATATGACATACTTCGTCCAGTTTCCTGGCAGTTGTTGCACATATTTTGTGCAATCATCATGTTTATCATATCATCTCTGCGAATGTCTGATTCGGCCTCCTTGACTCGGATGTACTCATCATTGGTCCTGCGGTCAATGTCATGCTTGATTTCAAAGAAAGTTTTAACATCCTTTGCTCGGATATATCCATCTCTGTCTTCAAGACCACACCAGGTGCAGTCATCCGCATAACTTCTTGACCTAGAATCTACATTTGCCGAAGCAGTGGCACTTGCTGGCTGAGATGAAGATCCAGAACCCTGTCCTTGAAACAATGAGGGGTCAATCTCTACCGTAGTATTGATTGTTTGTTCCCTTTTTTGATTCACAGGAGCAGAATCATCAATTGTTGAATAATCCTGCAAAGGAGTCTCTGGCTCACAAAGTGGTTCATTCCATGACATGGGAACAACCAGTAGATTTGCACACTGGCATCCTCCCAAAATCATGTTCGTCACCGGATCCACAAAGATCTTTTCATCTTTGCGTAAAAACCGGGGGGCCTCCATGTGTTTGGCTTGCCCTCCAAGACTTCCCCAAAATGGGATTTTCCTTTTGGTCAAATCAATTGGTGGGTCGATACACTTTGACCGTACAACAACCACTGCCCAATCTTCTTTGATTCCGGCATTTCCGAAAGATTGCTCGATTGCTCGAACAATCTCATCATGTTTCAGCGTGGAAATGATCCCATTAGGGACAACACCATCAAGCCAATAGGCCCGCATTTCTGCGGTGGTTTTATTATTATCACCTCTTAGCCAAGGGTTAACTTTTTGGGCAAAGCCCTGAAAAGCCACAACTGTGGCAACTGCGAAAATTACAAGGAACTTTTTCATGGTGTTTGATTTTAAGGTTAAACTTGTTTCAAATGATTATTTTTTTATACAAAATAAGTTGCTCTAAAAAAATAATCATTTCAAATAAGAAACCTCGATACAAAGACCTTCAATTACAAGTCTAGCATACAAAAAGATAAATGTCAATACCTCATCTTTAGGTATTTTATTGGTTTTTTGATACAATATATTTGTATAACTATTCCCTCTCAATAGTATTTTCTTTTTTATATTTATCTATGCCATCAACATTCAAAGAAGACGACCAAATAAAAACCCTCGAAGAACTTCGTCGAAAAGAAGAGGAAGATTTGGTGCAAATATTGGCTTCAAAAAACAACATGCCTTATGTGGATTTAACAGGAATGAGTATTGATAACGATGCTCTTATTCTTGTTTCCGAAGAAGAAGCCCGAGCATGCGAAATTGCACCCTTTAAAATTGTCGGCAAAGAACTACAAATTGCTGTTCGTTCGCCACATGCACAAAAAGTCAAAGACAAAATTACAGAATTAGAACAAAAAGAATATAATATCACTACACATCTTGTCTCATGGAAAAGCCTCGAAAAGGCTTGGTCACGCTACAAAGATATTAACCAAACAACGGTAACCCGTAGTGGTTTTGTTGATATTTCTCCAGAAACCCTGGAAAAAGTTGCTTCTCAGGTAAAAACAAATACTGATATTAAAAAACTCATCGATGAAGCAATCGAAACTGACCCAGGGCATATTGTATCTCGAGTACTTGAAATTACCCTTGCTGGAGGAATTGCAACAGGTTCATCTGATATACATCTTGAAGCACAAGAAGAACATGCCCTTATTCGACTACGCCAGGATGGTGTACTGCAGGATGTTGCAATTATTTCTACAGAAATTTATAACAAAATCACATCCCGTTTAAAATTACTGTCGCAAATGAAACTTACCACAACCGCAGGTGCACAAGACGGTCGTTTTACTATTGAATACCAAGGCACGGAAATTGAAATCCGTAATTCCATTATTCCCAGCTCATATGGTGAAGGTTTTGTTATGCGTATTTTAGACCCAAAAGGTTTAACTCGCGGATTCAATGAATTAGGTATTGAACCTAAATTACTTTCTATTTTAGATAAAGAAATTAGAAAGCCAAATGGATTACTCTTAACCACCGGCCCAACTGGATCTGGTAAAACAACCACACTCTACTCTTTTTTGCGAGAACTTTATTCTCCTGAAATAAAAATACTCACCATTGAAGATCCTATAGAATATCATCTTCCAGGAATTACCCAAACGCAAACCAATCATGAAAAGGGTTATGACTTCTTGGCGGGTCTTCGTGCAGCATTGCGACAGGATCCAGATATTGTGATGGTGGGTGAAATTCGAGATTCAGAAACTACAAAAATTGCGATTAACGCTTCGCTAACAGGACACTTTGTTATCTCTACATTGCACACTAATAATGCCGCCGGTGCCATCCCTCGTCTTTTAGATCTTGGTGCCAGTGCTCAGGTGTTAGGCTCTGCATTGTCTGTAGTTATGGCACAACGTTTGATTCGTCGGGTGTGTCAATTTTGTAAAAAAGAAGAATCTCCCAACCCCGAAGAAGAAATACTTATTGATAACCTTATTGGTGGTATCAAATCAAAAAATATTGATATGGTCAAAGATTATGGATTGATATATGAAAAAGGTGAGACAAAAATTGCACGCGCTGTTGGTTGTGAAAAGTGTAACAATACAGGATACAAGGGTCGTGTTGGTTTATACGAAGCAATTCTTATGGATAAAAAAATGGAAGAATTACTCTATGTCCGACCCAGCGAACGTGCAGTTATGAAAGCCGCCCAATCCCAAGGGTTATTTAATATGCAAGAAGATGGATTATTAAAAATTCTTCGGAAAGAAACAACCTTTGAAGAAGTGGGTAGTGCTGTTGATATGGCAGAATGGTTTGACCTTAATCAAGATGCTACAAAAATAGAATCTAAACCAGAACCCATAATCACCGAAACAAAAAAAGATACGCCATCTTTTTCTTCACCTATACCACCCCCATCTGTTGGAATCAGTTTTAGCTCTACAGAAAAACCATTACGAGACCAAGAATTATCATTATTGGTTGATTATCTACAAACATTAGAACAAAATTATATACAGCACCCAGAGGAATCATTGGCACGAAAAATACAAACTGCAAAAAACACCATTCTTGAAATTGTAAAAAACCGATTTACCGACAATACTGATGACAATCTTCACGAGCAAGAGAAGTTAAAAAATGAAATACATACCATAGTAGAGGAACTCCAAGATTTAGAAAAAATATCTCTTGATACGGGGTCTCTACCCACCGCGGTAAATCAACTTTCTGCAATACGAGGTATTGTTGAAAAAATTCGGCAACAAAAAACCCCGAGTACACAAATCTCTCAATAATCCTTTTAATAAAACTTACCAAAAGTTCCATACCTCACCAAGGATAACCCTCGCCAAATGAATAAACAGATAGCCAAGACGTCCTTCTTAAAGCATCAATAAGACCTAACGGTCCGATTACTGAGAGATTTATAAACTCGAGGATATGCTATAATCCAAAAGCACTCCTATTAAATTATTCAAGTACAAAAAGAGTTTAGCATAATTAAAAAAAAATGTCAACCCCCCCTAAAAATACATACGACACCAACCTGGATCAAACATTGCGCCCAACCACATGGGATGAATACATTGGACAAACAACGATAAAGCAAAATGTTCGCATTTTATTGCAAGCGGCTGACCAAAGAAATCACCCGGCAGAACATATTTTATTTTATGGACCTCCAGGATTAGGAAAAACAACCCTTGCGCATTTAATTGCAAGAGAAACTGGACGTCAAATCAAAATAACTTCTGGACCAGCAATAGAAAAAGTTGGAGACCTTGCATCCATACTTACCAATCTTTCACCAGGAGATATTGTATTTATAGATGAGATACATAGACTTAATAAAATGATTGAAGAGGTTCTCTATCCCGCAATGGAATCCGGCGTATTAGATATAATTATTGGAAAGGGTCCCTCGGCGCGAACCATTCAACTTGAGCTACCTCCATTTACTCTTATTGCTGCGACAACAAGAATATCTCTTCTTTCTGCTCCGTTACGTTCTCGTTTCTCTGGTGGTGTTTTCCGGTTGGAATTTTATTCTGAAAAAGAAATCGAAGAAATTATAAAAAGGAGCGCCAAAGTTCTCCATATAGAAATCCATGAAGACGCAATAATAGAAATAGCAAAACGTTCTCGATTTACCCCAAGAACTGCAAATTATTTTTTAAAACGCTGTAGGGATTATGCTCAGGTTCACAATCAACCGTTGGATAAAAAAACAGTATTTCTCGCACTATCTCTTCTTGGCATTGATGAATTAGGACTATCAGGTAATGACCGAATGATATTAGAAACTCTTATTGAAAAATTTAAAGGAGGACCTGTTGGATTAGGAACCCTTTCAGCATCCACTAATGAAGAGGCATCCACCCTAGAAGAAGTTGTTGAACCTTATCTTCTTCAACAAGGACTCCTTGAAAGAACCCAAAAAGGAAGAGTGGCAACCCAAAAAGCAAAAGACCATCTTGGTTTTTCATAATTTTTTTATGGTATACTTTTTCCATGAGAGTAATTTCTATTGATCCAGGGTTTGATCGTGTTGGAGTTGCGATACTGGAACAAATTAACGGATCAAACCCTGTTCTTGTTTTTTCAGAGTGCATAACCACAAACAAAAAAGACTCTTTTATATCAAGAATCTTTTTTGTTTGCCAAAGAGTTAGTGAAATAATAGCAGAATTTAATCCCAGCTTTTTTGCTATTGAAAATCTTTTTTTTACCACAAATAAAAAAACAGCCATGCGTGTATCCGAAGCACGTGGGGCATTGTTATATATATCACAAGTGTGCAATCTAATAGTGTACGAATACACACCCATCGAAATAAAGGTTGCCATAACTGGTTACGGTAAAGCAACAAAAGAAGATATTTTTTTTATGACGAAGAAACTTATTCCCATTTTAGAAAAAAAAGAATACGGAGATGACGAGATTGATGCCATTGCAGTTGGTCTTACTTTTTTTGCACGATATAAAATAGACAGCCTTTTATCCACAAAAAAATAAAAAAAGACTTGCCTGTATTCCCTAATTCTGGTATTAATAAATCGTTAATCTTTATATAAATCATTTTTTAAATTATATGCACAATGAAGAAGAAAAAGAGGTGTCCCTTAGTGAGGTTATCCTTGACGATGAATCAATACTAGAAGATGTACTTCTTGAAGATGAAGAGGTTGTTGGATTACTTGAAGAAGAAGAGGTAGGAGATGAAGATGAAGAAGAAGAGGTAGGAGATGAAGATGAAATTGATTTAGACATTGCGTGGAAAGATGACTATTAATATTGCTGACAAAAACCACTTCTTCCTATAAGATGTGTACATGACGAAACAAAGAAAAAAACTACGCACCTTCACGACTCATTTACAAAATATACTTCTTGTCTCTTTTGCTTTAGGTTTTATTATTTTTGGTATTTTTATTTTTTGGGCAGCAAGTCTTAAATTACCCACCATTTCCTCTTTTGAAGAACGCAAGGTTACAAATTCTACTAAAATCTACGATAGAACTGGAGAAATTATTCTTTTTGACATAAACAGAGACATAAAAAGAACTGTCGTTGAATATCAGAATATCAGTGTATACGCAAAAAATGCAATTGTCGCAATAGAGGATGATGAGTTTTATAATCATAAAGGCATCCGCGTTAAGTCTCTTCTCAGGGCCATTGTCGCAAATCTACAAAGCGGTAAAGCATCTCAAGGTGGGTCAACCCTTACACAGCAAGTTATTAAAAATACACTACTTGTTGCTGATAAAAAGATATCTCGAAAAATAAAGGAGTGGGTTCTTGCCTTGAAGATGGAAAAAACATTTTCAAAGGATGAAATATTAGCATTATATTTAAACGAGGTTCCTTATGGTGGAGTAATCTATGGAATCCAAGAAGCCAGTAAATCTTTCTTTAACAAAGACGCAATAGATATAACACTAGCAGAATCCGCATATCTTGCAGCAATACCCAACGCACCCTCTTTTTATTCTCCTTATGGAAAAAACAGAGAATCTCTTGATGAGAGAAAAAATCTTGTGTTACAAAAAATGAACAATCTTGATTTTATTTCAGAAGAAGAATATGCAACAGCAAAGAAAGAAATCGTTGTTTTTAGAAATCAATCAGAAAATAAATCAAAAGCTATACATTTTGTACAATTTGTCACAGAACAATTAGAAAAAAAATACGGATTAGATGTTCTTACCAGTGGTGGACTAAGGGTAATAACAACACTAGATTATGAACTTCAAGAATATTCTGAAACGATAGCACGTGAACATGCACTAAAAAACGAAGAAGCTTGGAATGCATCAAATATTGGTGTTGTTGTTATAGATCCAGCCAACGGAGAAATATTAACCATGGTTGGATCCAGGGGTTACAGTGATCCTCTTGTTGATGGAAAATTTAATATTACAACAGCAAAAAGACAACCCGGTTCTGCATTCAAGCCATTTATTTATGCACTTGCTTTTGAAAAAGGCTACACGGATACAACCATTCTTTTTGACACTCAAACCCAGTTTAATCCCAGCTGTGGTGCTTTTGTCTTTAATAATAACAATGATTGTTATTCACCATCTAATTATGATAATGAATACAAGGGTCCTCTTACATTAAGAAATACCCTTGCCCAATCAAGAAACATACCGGCGGTAAAACTACTCTATCTTGTAGGAATACAGGATGCCATAAATTATGCACGGTCATTAGGAATATCCTCGTTGCAAAATGCAAATCAATACGGTCTTACTCTTGTTCTTGGGGGTGGAGAGGTTTCATTACTGGAAATGACTTCAGCCTATGGAGTATTTGCAAACGACGGAGTACAATCGAAAATAATGAGTATTTTGCGAATAGAAAAACAAGATGGAACATTATTAGAAGAATACACACCCCAGCAAACAGCAGTAGTTTCTCCAAATAGTGCAAGAATAATCAACAGCATCCTCTCTGATAACAAGGCGAGAACCCCTCTGTTTGGCTCGACATCGTTTCTTTCTTTTCCAGGTAGAGATGTGGCTGGAAAAACCGGAACAACCAACGAAAATCGCGATGCGTGGCTCATAGGATACACTCCTAATATTGTTGTAGGTGTATGGTCTGGGAATAATGATAATTCCTCTATGAAAAAAGGTTCAGCTATTTCAGGTCCCCCATGGAAAGATGTACTGTCGAAAGCAATGGAGAAAAGGGAATCTCAACAATTTATCAAACCAGAAAAAACAGACCCTAACCTACCGCCTATTTTTAGGGGAATATGGAAGGGGAATGAATCTATTTTTATTGATTCTATTTCAAAAAAAAGAGCTACTGAATTTACCCCAAATGAAACTCTTGAAGAATTAATTATTCCTGAACCCCATTCAATTCTCTACTGGATAGATAAAGAGAATCCACATGGAGAAAAACCAGAGAATCCAAATAAAGATTTTCAATTTAAAAACTGGGAAGCATCTGTATCAAATTGGGTACAAAGAAATTCTCATCTTATTTCTCCCGTAGTCATACCTACTGATTTTGACAATATTCACACAGAACAAACACAACCATCTGGAGAAATACTATTACCTGAAATAATATCCGCATCATCAAACATACCACTGCAAATTAATTACACCGGATCATACCCATTTAAATCCATGAACGTGTTTATAAATTCTGATTTTATTGGATCCAGTGAAAATACTACATTTGTTATTTCTCAAGACCAAATACCGACAGAGGGAACTGAATATACCATTCGTGTTCTTATAAAAGATACTGTGTTAAATCAAAAAGAAATTATTAAAAAAATCACCCCCTAACGGAGGGTGATTTTTTTTTGTAATATCTGAGATACTTTTTCCTCGATCTCTTTTTTATGTAAAGATATTTTAGATTTTAAAAAAGGATTTGGTTTTATTTCAATCACTGAATCTTTTATCGTAAACATATCATCGGTAACAGGAACACAGAGAATTTTCGAAATAATTATGGCGGTCTCTTTTTTTTTATCTAAAAGATTTGAATATTGATTATGTACTGATCTAAAAAAGTCACTGGCATTTTGCATAAGAATATATTAACGACTCATAGGCATAATAAGATAGGTAAAGAGGTTATCATTTCCACCCTGAATAACTAGTGGCTTTTTAACATCTTCTAGTTGTAAAACAATAGTATCATCAGTAAAAGATCCTAAACATTCTGAAATGTATCGATGATTAAGAGAAAGAATACAATCATTCCCAGTAAAAGAAACTGGAGTTTTACAAGATGTTTCTCCCACATCCTTATTTGAGGATGTGCAAATAATTTCATTGGATAAAGAAGAAAACTGTAATTCTATATAATGAAACTTGTCAGTAAATAACTGGGTTATTTTTATTGCCTTTTTAAAATCTTGTAACAGTACTTTTGCCTGAGTGGTAAAAACAGTTGGAATAATTCTTTTATAATCAGGAAACGAACCTTGAGTTAATCTTGAAGTAATATAGATATTATTTGTTTTAAAAACTATTTGATTATCCGAGAATCCAATATAAAGTTTTTCATCTTCTTCATTATCAGAAATAATCCGACTTATATCCAGTGCATTTTTAATGGGTAAAATTATACCCGCACATTCACCTGAAACTTTTACTATTTTTTTTTCAGCCAAACGAAAAGAATCAGTACTTACAAAAACAAGATGTGCATCTTCCGTATAAATAAAAACAGAAGATATTTCAGGTTTTATATCTGATAAAGAGGCTGCATAAGAAACAGATCTGATACCTTCAATAAAAGAATTTACAGAAACAATAAGTGAATGCTCTTCTATAGCCTTGGGTATCACGGGAAAATCTTCTACAGCCTGAGTGTGTAATTTGGTTATATTTTGTTCTGTTTCTAAAATCAATAACTGACCCTCTGTATATATTTTAATAATATTTCCTTTTAATTGAGAAACTGTTTGCTGTAACACCTGAGCTGATACCACCACTAATCCTTCAGAAATTACATTTGCCTGTATGGTTACCTCAATACCAATGTTTAAATTTGTTCCAACAAGAATAAGCTTACCTTCTTTCGCTTTAATTTTAATACAAGAAAGCACAGGTAATGTTAAATTTTTACCAGAAGCTTTTTCTGCCTTGGAAACCCCTTGAATGAATTGTTGTAAAGATATTTCTATATTCATATTAATTATAATTTATATTTATAATATACCCTGTGGAAATGTGTAAAACTTTTTTAGCTCTTGTATATATAGATGAATTCATAATGGTCTATTTTTTCTATTGTTAATAACTTTGGGTTAACTGTGTATAATTTAGAATTCTAATTATTAATGGGTAATGTGTGTGTATAAATAGTCTTTTAATAAGAAGGTTATTGGCATGTTTTACACAGCTATATACTCAAAAGTGATCTTATTTTTTCTATCTCATTATTTATTTCTGGATCATTTTTGAGTTCTCCTTTAATTTTTAAACAAGAGTGCATTACTGTTGTGTGATCTTTTCCACCCATCTTTCTTCCAATAAGAGGATAAGAAATATTAAAATCTTCTCTTAATATATACATAGCAATTTGTCGAGACCTCACAACTTCTTTTCTTCTTGTTTTTTCATACAAGGTTTCTTCTTCAAGGTTATAAAATTCGGCAATAAGTTTAATAATTTCTTTGATAGATATATTTTTTTTAGATTTTCCGGTGGTTTTAATAAGGCTTTGAATTTCTTGCTGAGATAGTTGTTTTTGTTTTAAGTGTATTTGGCACATTACCGTATTAAGGGCACCCTCAAGTTCTCGTATATTTCCTTGAACATGATTTGCAATATATTCAAGAGATTTAGGATGAATATTTAAACGCTGACGTTCTGCTTTTGTTTTAAGAATGGCAAAACGAGATTCATAATCTGGCTGACTAATATCTACAACCATACCAGCGCTGAACCGGGATCGTAACCTGTCTTCAAGGCCTTGAATAAAATGAGGGTGTTTATCAGAAGAAAAGAGAATTTGTTTATTATTATCATAAAGGGTATTAAAAACATGAAATAATTCTTCCTGAGTTTTTTCTTTTCCTGAAAGAAATTGGATGTCGTCCATAATAAGGAGATCGTATTTTCTGTGTTTTTCTTTGAAAGAATTTATTTTGTTTGTTTGTACGGCATTTATATAATCCATTGAAAATTGTTCTGAGGTTACATAGAAAACCTTCACTCCTGGGTGTTTTTGTTTATAAGCGTTCCCAACCGCTTGAATAAGGTGTGTTTTTCCTAATCCTGTTCCCCCATAAACAAAAAGAGGATTATATGCTGTAGGGCGAGATATAATAGCTTGAGAGGCAGAATAAGCCAATTCATTAAATGGGCCAATAACAAAAGTATCAAATGTGTATTTTGGATTCAAGTTGTCTTCCTTGTTAATAGAAATTTCTATCAAGGGTAGCTCATTGGGGTTTTCTTCTTTTTGTTTTTGAATTTGTTTTTGTTGCTGAATTGCTTGTTCAGGTTTTGTAATTACATATTCAACAACGCGAACTAATTCATCTCTATCACGTAAGGCTTTTAAGATTACTTTGTGATATTTTGTTAATAACCACTCTTTCACAAATTCATTAGGAACACCTATTACTATGCTTCCCTGGTCATTTTTGATGATCAGGGTGTTTTTAAACCATGTATTAAAATTTGCTTTAGATGTTTGAATAGCTATTTCTTGAAGGGTGTTTTCCCACAACATGGTATTATCTTGCATATGTTCTCTTAGTATACTATGCTTTTTGTGTAATGTTAGTAAATACCATATGCATAACCCTGTGTAAAATGTGTGGATTATGTGGATAAGTCAATAAAATAAAAAGACTTGCTTTTTTGTTGATTATAGGTATACTACATAACAACAAGAATTAGAGTTAATAAAAACAATCAATTGAATTTGCCTTATATATATGTCTGTAACATACCAACCAAAAAAGAAAAAAAGAGCTCGAAAGCATGGCTTTCTTTCTCGTTCGGAAACCCCTTCAGGTAGAAAGATTTTACAATCTCGAAGACAAAAGGGTCGAGCAAAACTCTCAGTATAATTTCAATGAAAAAGTCTATTAAAAGTCTTTCTTTTGTTGATTTTAAAAAAATACAGGGAAAAAGGCCTTTATCTTTGAAAAAGGGTCGTTTTTTCAATTTAGCATATTTTAATGAAGTAGATATACGCTTTTCTTTTGTTGTTTCAAAAAAGAAATCAAAAAAAGCAGTTTCAAGAAATAAAATAAAAAGAAGATCTAGGATGTGTTTATTGAAAAGTCTCTCATTGAATGAGCTTAAAAATGGTCTCTATATTTTTAATGTTTCTGTTTCGGGGGTTGAAAATGTTATGTATGAAGAACTTTTCGAAGATATAAGAAATCTTGTTATCTCTTTATGAAAAGATGTATAGTAGGGCTTATTTCTTTGTATCAGCGTTTCATATCACCCTTTTTTGGTAGGTCTTGCGTTTTTCACCCCACATGTTCCGAATATATGAAAAAATCAATCGAATATAATGGTTTTCTGGGTTTTTTGAGGGGTATAAAAAGGATTATTCGATGTCATCCCTGGCAACAACCATCGGTTGATTTTCCAAAGAAAAAATAAAAGATTGAAAAAAGTATAATTTCTGGTACACTGTATTTAATGATTATCGATATTTGGAATACTATTTTTTATGAACCGCTGTATAATGCCCTTGTTGTAATTGTATCTTTTTCGCCAGGGTTTAGTCTTGCTATTGCTGTTATCCTATTAACCATATTGGTTAAGCTTGTTTTGTCTCCCCTTTCTTATAAAACATTCATGGGGCAAATGAAACAAAAAGAATTACAACCTCTTATTCAAGAGATAAAGAAAAAATACAAAGATCAAACCGAACAATCAAAAGCTATTTTTGCTTTATATAAAGAACATAAAACAAATCCATTTTCTGGATGTCTTACATTGATATTACAGTTCCCTATTATTATTGGTTTGTATCAAGTATTTCTAAAGGGGGTAGAGGCTTCTCAAGAAAAAATATACCCCTTTGTATCTTTACCAGAACAAGTAAACTATTTTTTCTTTGGAATTGATTTACATGAAAAAAGTATTATTTTGGCGATTCTTGCTGGGGTGTTTCAGTTTGTACAAATGTATTTTTCTCCAACAATGAGACAATCTCAAGATTCAGGTTTGGTTCAGACTGACCAGGAGCGTATGGCAGCATCTTTGCAAAAAAACATGAAATATATGATGCCTATTATGGTAGGATTTTTTGCTGCAGTTGTTCCTGCTGCGGTTGCATTGTATTGGGTTGTGAATAATTTGTTTATGATAGGACAAGAGACATTTATTTGGAATCGTTATCATAAGAAAAATACATAATTATTATGAAAACAGAAGAGCTCTTGAAAACTACAAAAGAAATTCTTGAACTCGCCGGTTTTCAGTGTTTACATGTCTTTGGAGAGCATGATGCAACAATAAATCTTTATATCTGTAATGTAGAAATAGAAGAATCCCCTTTGATTACTGAGGACGTTATTACTTCAGTACATCATCTTGTAGGAAGAATACTTTATTCTCAAAATGAGCCAATTGGTATTCCATTTATTATTGATATTAATAATAAACAAAAAGATCACATAGAAAAAATGAAAAAACAGTCAGATGTTTTTATGGATAGGGCAAAATCTTTTGGGATTTCCGTGGCCTTTCCACCAATGTCTGCATATGAAAGATTGCTTATTCATACCTACATTGCATCTTGTGATAATTTTAGCACCGAATCACAAGGCGAAGGAGTAGAGAGGCATATTGTAATTTCCTATAAAGAAAAAAGCTAGAGAATATTCTCTAGCTTTTTTCTTTATATTTCTGTGTCTTCATTGAGTATTGGGGTTTCCGATGTTTTATTTATATCAGCATAGAATTCTTCTTCATTTCGAAGGTCTAATAGCCATAATGTTTCATCTTGTTTGCTGGTTATAGACATCCATTTTTCATCGGCGCTTATTTCTGTTGACCAGATGTCTATTGATTCTCCTCTTTCTAGCATTGGTTGACTGATAAGAGATTTTTCTCCTGTTATTGATATGAACCAAATATCATCAAATAATTGGGTCATTCCCTGGTACCACAGGTCTGGTTGTTGTTCTGGTGTGCTGATTATTGATGGAATTCCACAATAAAATCCATTGTCTTTATTACTCCAGATGCATTTATCAGGCAGTGTTGCTGGCGCTATATTTATTGTTTTTTGGGTTGGAATATGAAGAAGCTGTGTCTTTGTTTCTCTGTTTTGTACAAAAGATACTATCGCATGTTCTCCGTTCCCCGCCAATAATGTTGTTAATCCAGACCTATTTCTTATAAATCTTGAAAATTGAAAATCAAGAGAGCTTACTAGATATCCAAATCCTGGAACTTCAAAACTGGGTTTTGTGCTTACTGTTATCGTCGCTTCTGTCGGCCATAGTGCTTTCCATTCAGAAAACGTTGAATCAAATCCCAACCGTACGGAATTTGTTTCTCTATTTAATAAATATCCCGTAGATCCAGTATCGGTTTTTAATAAATAGAATAATTTTGTTTTATTTGGTGATGCGGTAATGCTGGTTATATTATCGGGCATAAGGGGACCTTTTATTTCAAATTGGTTTATTTCTGCTGTTTCTAAAGATCTTGCTGTCTCAAAAACAATCCGACAGGTTGCCTGTATTTGGTTTATTAGTACTTCATCCCATAATGATGTGGATTCACCCATAATCATCTCTCTAAACGATTGTAGGCTGGTTAAGGTGGATGTATCCAATGTCCCTGTCTGTGTAATTTCTGTACCTATTGCAGTAGAAAGAAATAATTGAAGAGAAATAATTGTTTCTTTCTCAGATTCTGTGGTAATGGTGGTTGTTGGATAAGGTGTTTCACACATCCGTATATTTTTAGGTAAATCTGGGTATTGGTCTTCTAGTGTTCCAAGAAGTGTTTGGATTACCTTTTTTGAATTATTCCAAAATCTTGCAATCAAAGTTTCTTTTGAAAGAAAGGAAACCTCTTCCATAGAGGGGAGATTGATTCCCGTAAGTTTTTTTGATTGAGGTAGTTGTTGTATTGGAGACTCATGAATAACACCTGTTTCTTTTTCCAAAAAACGCACAGTAAATCCACTTATTGTATCGGTGTTTGGTTCTACCCAAGAACCTTTTGTTGGAAACGGTGTTATTTTAAAGAGTCGTTCACGAGTTCCTTCTTCTATATCAAAATAAACATCATCTGGCGTAATGGGTTCTGGTTCTGGGATTGGTTGTTGGGGTTGTGTTTGTCCACTAAATAGGCCAAAGAAAGGAGATTGAAAACCAACCTCATCAGTTGATTTTATTTGATCACGCAAGAGAAAAAATAATATTCCCACCACAAGGATTATTGCTATGATGATAAGGGCTATAAATTTTTTCTTGTCTTTTTGCATAAAATTAAGAGGCTCTTTTTATATATTTTAAACTTTCTTTTTTCGAATGGTCTTTGAGGTTTGTTGTCTTTAGTGCGTTTCCTGGAAGTCGTCCTTCTCCACCTCGTGATTCAATAACTTTTCCATCTCCTATATACAGTAACACATGTCCAACTTGATTTCCTCCATCGCCCGCTTTCCATCCAACAATATCACCTGGCTTTAGAACTATATTGTTAACACTTGCACCATTTTCTGATATTGATGTTATTATTTCTGCGTTCGTAAACATAGCATCTGTTCCCCCATTATACGTTGTTAATCCTGCGCATTTAAGTGTATAATTAACAAATCCAGAGCAATCAAGACATACTGTGTTGGTGGGGCAGCTTTCCCTACAAAGACCTGCGGGGTTCTCACACATTTGTGTGTCGCTAGTATATGGTGGTGGTCCACCTTTACCACCAAAACGATAAGTTACCTTTCCTTGAAGGCTGGCTATTATCTGAGGAAATACCGCTGATCCACCTGCTTTTGGGCAGTATGTTTGTGCCGGTACATAAGGACTGCTAACAAGGGGTGCATTCGTATCTCCCTCTAGTGTAAGAGACACAGATTTAATCCCTGGGTCTAGGTTGAGAATATTTGGATTAATAGTATTTAATATTACATAGACTGCAAACGCAAGAATGAGACCCAGTACCGCATTGGTCATTTTTGAGATGCCTTCGGATTTTTGAGTAAAGGCATCTGTGGTCATGTATTGCACCCCTCCAACAACGATCATTAATACCGCCAATAATGTTGCAACAGCAAGTAATAATCGAATAATGGTATTCACATAACCGCCAATACCTTGTGTCTCTGCATCAAAAACGGGATCAATAAAACCACTAATTGGTTCTAATAATTTATAACATCCCGGACGTAGATTCCCCTGTGCATCCTGGCATTCCTCAGGAATTTCATTTAGGTCGCTTAATCCAGCCCCACCAAGATCGGTTTCTTCTTTTGAGAGTACTGAAAAAAGAACATCATCATCACAGAGAACCCCGGGATAACAATCATAAGCAACATTGTTAGAGTATCCAGGGGTTTCGGTAATAGTATTATTACCATCTAAAACACGAAGGTATAATTCACAGTCTTTTGTTATAAGAGAGAACTCACATTGGTCCTCTCCTAGTTTGTAATCTATAATAATGCGACTAAGTTGATGTTGTACTGTATGTGAAGTTGAGGCAACAACTTCACTCTCATTATATAAAGCAGTTACCATGGCCGCCGCGGCAACACCTCCGGCTCCTACTGTAAACCATCCAGTTATTAAACCAGCTGCCCCTGCTACGGCTGGAAGATCTTTTTCCCATAATTCAAAAGATAATGTTTTTCCAATACAATCTTTTGCCCGAAAGGTTGCACGTAATGCTGGGGGGTTATTTCTTGTATAAACAGCCCCCACGGGAAATATCTCTTGTTTGACATTAAATGATTGGATAATACATTCTTCAGCAGCTTCTACCTTTTGTGGCGTAGAAAGTAAGGTAAAAAGTGATCCACCTAATAATATTTGAAAAACAAAAAGCCCCAGTGTTATTTTTTTTATAAAATTGTACAGATTTTTTTTCATATATTATTGCATGAACCGTATTTGGGTATTAGTTTTTGCTTCTTGGAATAACCATTTGTCATTTTGTACAGAGACTGAGATAGGTGTATTTCCGGATTTGTATGCAGTTAGTAACATACTGTCAGCTGTTTCTTTGTTTTGTGCCGGTATTATTTCTTTACCTACCTTCCATTCATAGCTGACAGAACCCAATTTTCCTGCCGGATCAATTGCAAAAAAATAAGGAACAGCCCTAATTCCCAAGTTGAATTTTTGTGTTTGGCTGCGTGTGTTCAACGATTGTAAATAATTTACAACACCCTCTTCATTTTCTGGATACAAAAGAATCTTTGGTTCAAAAATAGGAATAGTTGTTGTCCCAGAACCCGTATAACCATCTTGTGATGATATGGTTACGTCAATATTTTCGTTTCTGTTTAGCATAAGATTACGAAATGTATAGCCCGTTTTTCCAAATCCTGAATCATTTTGGGCTGCTTTTCTATCTCGTTTCCACATATAGGAAAGATTATTGTGTCGTAATGTCTCTCCTAAACGGTTTTTAACGACAGGAATAGCTGTAACCCGTATTTTACTTTCTCTTGTTGGTAGGGATTTTCCACGATAAAAAGGTGGAACATATGTATCTGGGGATTCCCATAGAATATCTATATCAGATGGAGAGATGGAAATGCTTTTTCTTATGATATCATATCCAGCAATATTAATAATTGCTTCGATTTCAGTTCTTTCTCCTACTCCACCAGTTTTTGTTTTAAATGTGGTAACACCCGGGCCTCCTGATTTTCGAGATCCGTTTTCCATCCAAACAATATTTGCTAAATCCATGCGAAAGAAAAATGACTCTAATTTTACGGTAATATCAGTATATGGACTGGGATGTTCTGGAGTTAATGCAATATTAATATTATTAGGTCCAGCAGTTGGAATAATCTGTGCATGTGTTTTTTGTGTACCTGAAAGATATCCTACACAAACAAATGTAATGATAATCAAAGCTATTGGTATCAATCGTATATGCGATACTGTCATGTTATATAGTATACCAGAAAAACAAATTAATTTACAAATCCCGCATCGGATGCTGATGCTAATTCTTTTTTTGCTTTTTGAATGGATAATATTTGAGATGGGTCAGAAGTAACAATTTGATCCTCGGTATAGGATGCAACTATTTTAATGGCAACGTGTTTCATTCCGGCAAAGAAAATACCCTCACCTACACCAGATTCCAACAAGGTATATTTTTCTTCATCAGTAAGATTAAATGTTTTTTGAACCACATCAATAGATGATGCAGATTGTTTCAAAAGCATTTGCAAAGAAGAGTTGGTTACAATAGCAATTCCATATTTAGAACTCATAAAATCGTCCACATTCTGACTAATGGTTGCCAATCCGAGATAATATTTTCGACATCGTTTTGCAATACCAAACAAGAATGATGCAGTATCTTCGGATTGCATCATCACCCAGGCTTCATCTACCAGTAATAATCGTTTCTTTTTCTCTCGACGAATAGCACCCCAAATAAAGTGGGTCACAATATACATGGCTGCCGCCTTTAATTCATCTTCCATGTCTCTAATAGAAAAGACAACTAATTTTTTGTTAATATCAACGTTGGTTGGTTTGTTCAAGAATCCAGACCACGTTCCGCGTGTAAATTTGGATAATCGTTGTAATAATGATTCACTTCCCTCCATAGAAGCCAATACCATTTCAAAGTCAGATAAAAGAGGGGGTTCGATTGTGGAAAAATCAGAATCAGGAGTAATGTCTTTTAATGAATAGGTTTCTGCAATAGCCCTGTCTACAATGGAATCTTCTTCAGGACTTAATCCTCCTAATAAAATACGAAACAATCCAACCAATTGGATAATGTTTGATCGTAAAATATCTCCCGGAGATTCATCTTCTTGGGGTGGTGGAAGATCAAAAGGATTAATGTGGTGAGGAGAAGATAATGAGATATTAAAAAACCTACCACCTACTGCTTCGGCCAAATATTCGTATTCTCGCTCTGGGTCAATGACAATAACTTCTGTTTCAAACATCAGGGTACGTAATATTTCCAACTTTAGTGCATACGATTTTCCAGAACCAGATTTTGCGAACATAACCGAGTTGTAATTTTCCAAAGAAAATCGGTCAAAAATAATAAGGCTGGAATTATGACGGTTAATACCATATAAAATACCTTTTTCATCAGTAAGGTCAAAAGAAACAAAAGGAAAAAAAGATGACAATGGAGCTGTATTCATTTTGAAATCAACACCAATCAAATCTTGTCCTGTGGGAAGAGTGCTTTTAAATGTGTCTTCTTGTTGAAACATTGCTGGTTTCAAATAAATCATACGAGATTCCAGCAGTGAACGAATTTCATTTTCTACTTTGAATAGTTCATTTTCTGTATCAGCATATAATGTCATATATAATCCTACATCAAACATTTTTTCCGTTGCTTGTTGTAGGTTGTCACGCAAATTTTCAAGATCTTGGTATGCGGTGTCTAATAATGGATCTCGTACCATACCCTGAGATTCTCGTATGTGAATCTGACTTTGCACCTCGGCTACTTTTTTCTGGAATTTTTTTAGAATACTAGCCGTTTCAATAGGATGCACATGAATTGCAATATCAAAAATTTTGTCCATATTAATAATCGGAGCAAGCCAGCTATCTGATATAAAACGAGGATATGAAATAACATAAAAACTTCGTGAAACTTTGTCTCCGATTTTTATAGATTTTGATTGAACCTCAACAGCTGCGGGGGCAATAATATCTTGTAATTCTAATTGTCCCGCCTGATAAATATCTTCAGGTAAAATAGAAGAAACAGTTGTTGCTGATGAAGTTTTTTTTGTCCCAAAGAGTGAATCAATAATTCCCATGGTGTAAGTATATCAAAAAAAACATCAAGTAGTAAGGGTGTGCACCTTGTGCATATTATTCTTCCATTTTCATTGCCTTTTGAGAGTCCCCCGGATTAAATGTTCCATGGAAAAGTTCGATGATTTCTTGGGTGCTGAGTTGTTTTGTTTTTACCCCAACTTGATTTAATCCTGAAGCAACCAATGAGATGCGTTGTTCTAATTGAGACCGGGTTTCTTCAAATCGTTCTTCGGATTTTTCTGTGTCATTTTTTTGACCAGATTTCTTTGTTACAGATTGTGCCATTGTTTGCGCAAAAGGCACTACAACAAAAAAGTGTTTTTTCATAATGTTTACTTTTTCTGTAAAAGTACGAATGAATTCTATATATTCTCTGGTTTGTACTCGAAGCAATTCTTCTTTTTGTACTTTTAATTTTTCTTCTAATGTCATTAAGTATGGTCGAATATCATGTTTTCTGGATTGGATAACAATTTGAATTGAGAAATCTAATGAATTAAAAAAAGCTTGGAACTGTGCTATTGTTGCACGCTGTTCTTCTTCAGATTTTAAAGCAAGGTTTACCGATGAAGCCAATAGAATAGATCTAATTCCTCCATCCTTGAGAATCAATATCCCATCACGAATTTCTTTGATAGGTACAAAATTTTGACTAGGAGTTCCTTTGTTGGTTAACATATATAATCAGTATAACAAAAAAAATAACAAGTAGTAAGGGTGTGAAACTCTCTACACAATTATACTAGATATAGTATACTATAAAAGTATTCATCTAAATATATTATTTATGCAATTTCAAATGCCACAATTTATTGATGTTGAAGATAAAATCTTTGGACCTCTTACGTTCAAGCAATTTATCTATGTGGCAGGAGGTATTTGTTTGGGGTATGTTGCCTATCGATTTTTACCTATTTTTCTGGGGGTACCCGTGGCTTTGGCTGTTGCTGGTCTGGGTGCTTTATTATCATTTTATCAATATAATCAAAGACCCTTTATTGAAATATTACAGGCCTGGGTTATTTTTAAGATCAGTAAAAAATTATATCTTTGGAAACGAGATCCTATTCGACAGGCAGACAAAACAAAACAGCAATCACGTCAGGGTCCTGAAACCATGATCCAAGAAAAAATAGTTTCAGGTGAATCTATTTCTCAGATATCTCGTAATTTAGATCTTTTTGATAAAAAGCGATAATATTATATAATCGTTTCTCTGTATGGGTCGTGTGTAACGTCTTTTGGTTTTTTAGGAATTGGTGGTAGGTCTGCAGTATTAGTGCTTTGCCCTGATACTACCTGCGTTGCAGTATGTAATCCAGACATCTTTTGTTCGATACTGTTTTTTATGGGCATAGAAGGTAGTTCAGTATCTTTTTCAGGAATAGATACGGTCATTTCTGTTTTTGGTGTAGATTCATTTAGTGTGACCATTTCTTCGGTTAAATCTTCTGTGTCTTCTTCGATATGAATACCTGCATCTCGTAATGTCTGATGTTGATCATTATCTTCTTCTGCGTATTGTAAAACCATATCACGAATGGGGATAAAGATTTTTTTGTTGGCTTCTTCTACTATTTGTGATGCTGCTGTAGTGCTGATTTCAAGACGTTTTTTAATTTCAGATACATATTTATTCGCAGGAATTAATCCAACCAGAACCAATGTTGTTTCTTGTTCCAGTGTATCTAACTGGTCAAGATTTAAATCATACATGCGACCAATTCCAAGAATTTGATTTTTCCAATCAAAATCATGCAATGCCCGCCTGGTTACCGAAGGTAGTGTTTTTATTTGCTCTTCAATTTTTTGTGTTAATGGGTCCATATATTTTTATGTTATGGTTTCGTTTGTAGGTGGTTTTGCAGCTTCTTCTTTGGCTTTATTTCTTACAGCCCTGCTCGCTTTTTTATATTGACCTATTGATCCTCCTCCAGACAAAATTGCATCAAGAACCTGTTCGGGCGCTTTTGTGTTTCTGATTTCTTCTGCATAAAAGTTTCTAGCTTCGGTTGTTGCTTTTGTTTGCGTGCTTTGTGCCTTTTTTACATCTTCTTTGATTTGATTAAAATCACGAGGATTTCCGTTATTATCAATCACTTGTGGATTATAATCAACACCATCTACATTTACTGTTCCCCCATTTGCAAAGTCTTCTTTCGTGTCTTTCGCATCGTTGTATTTTCCAAGGGCTGCCACCTGGTCTGCTTGAGCTTTCGCGATAAGTCCAGGGTCACCACTTTCTTTTGCTGCTTGTAATGCCTGATTCGCGGTTCGCATATTCATAGACTCTTCTTTGATTTTTGTATCAAGACTTTCAAGAACATGCCCAAATTTTGCCATAAATTCATCCTGAGTATCAGTTGCATTTTCAAGATTTTGTTTGTATGTAGTGCTTGTTCCAGGAACTTTTCCATGTGTTGCAACCGCATCAGCAAGCTCATCTGCACGAGCTTGTTTTTTCTTTTGGAATTTCTCACCCAGGTTTGCTCTTAGGTCAGAAGATCCCTGACCACTTGCATATTTTTTACCAAATTCTTGTCCAAATGTTGGCATTTTTGAACCGCTTGCAGAGGCGACTTGGTTGAGTAGTCCGCTTGTAATTTTGTTGCTTCTTGGATCCCAATTTACACTATTAATTCCTCTTCCTGTTGAAGACATTGATCTTCCTGCAAAACGTGCTGCTTTTCCTTTGAATCCGGTGGCTGTGGCATTGTTGGCTAATGTTGAGGCACCTTTTCTTGCAATGGCTCTTCCTGCAACACCCGCAACGGCACCACCGGCAATTCCTACACCGGCTAATGCCGCCCCACCTGCAACACCACCAACGGCCAGCATGGCAGTATTAAGATATCCTGTAACCGTAGATGCGATTTGTCCTGCCAGGTCGGAAGAGATGTTTTTTGCAGTTATTAATAGTGTCATAAAGAATGCAAAGGGCACAATTATTCCAACTAGAACCGATGACAGTGTTGTGCCTCCTGACATGGCATCGGTGAGAAATCCTGTCCCCAAGAAAAGAATAATAAGATAAATAAAGAAAAGAAATACAGGTGCTAAGAATGCTGTTCCAATAAGGTCGCTGGACCACGAGTCCCATCCAATACGTTTCCAGCTTTTTCCGCCGGGAAATGCAATAGATAAAAACGCTAATGGGGATGCAATAATAGAAAACCATAATCCAATAACCCTACCAACAAACAGCATGGCAATAGAGAAAAATACAAAAATCATTACAAGATTCACAATAATTACTAAAAAGGTAATTAATATACCAGCCAGGGCAATTTTCCATTCATCCATTGCATTGGGTTGGTCTTGAAGAGATGCACTGACATCATTTTCTATATTTTGAATATTAACCTTGCTGATTAATGCTGCGGTTATTGATTTTGTTGTTTCATTTGGGTCGGAATTGGCATCTTGAACATTGATATTTTGATAAAAGACCCTTGCAAGAATATTCGAAGCATCAATTACTACGCGTGTTGTAAAAAAGCTAAAATTAACCACCATTGCCATAATAATAACCCAAACCAAGGTGCTTTTTGCTGATCCCTGTCCTACAATGGTACTGATTGCAATATATAATAATGCAAAAATGAAACCAATGTTAGTAATATCTCGGATTATTTTCCATCCCTCTGAAACAAACCCTGATTCGTATGATGCGCCTTGGGTAGAATAATCAATCATCACATCAAGAAACATTCCAGAAACAGCAGCAATCACCTGTGTTATATAGTAGGGTATGTATAATACGGCACCAACACAATTGACAAGATTCGCTGCATTAAATTCAAAACTACAAGCAAATAATGATGCTGGTTCTGGGGTTTGTATAGGGGAACCCTGGCTTGGTTCCTCTTCCTCTGTGGGAACTACGGTGTTCCCATCACTGTTAGTAGTGGATCCGGGTGGTGGCGGAGGGCCATCTTGAGCAAATGCAATATTGGTATTCAATGGAACACCTAATATACCTGAAAGAAAAAAACCAGATAATAGTGAACCTATGATAATAAATATTGCAAATTTTTTCATTAACGTACGTATTGTTTTAATTTTGGATATAAAGCTATTAAATAATCAAATGGTTTTGCTGAATACCAAAATGAGTAACTATCCTTGTCTTCTGTTGGATTACAATGTGGTCCATAATATTTACCACCTCCGGTTCCCGCTTCACCAGTTCCAAAACCAGTAAAATCACATCCGTGACGGCGTGTGTAATCATCCACAACGGCAATTGTATTTCTTTCATGTTTCCAATGCCAGTTTCTGACAACAATAACTGCTTGATTGTTTATTACAGGTGCATAAGTTTCATTAGGTTGATGTGTGGCGGGATTTCCTTCGGCTATCGTGTTTGCAATGAATTCCGATGGTTTATAAAAAGGAATCTCGAATGCAACACTTCTTTGTGCGGCTAAGCCCATTTTATAACGATCCTTTGCTGACCGCATTATCGGAATACCGTCAATGTCATCGTTTTGTGCCACCGCTCCAGCTGCACACCCTGCGGCCGAGGCTCCGGCTGTAAGGAAAAGTACGGCAGGATGACATGCTGGATTGCCTCCCCCTTCGTTTAATCTTAAAAGTCTCCTGTCCGGATTTTCCTGATTTGTACCACCACCTGCAATTTTACCTGTTATCCTTCCAATGGGTTGTTCCTCAATTATTTCTGCTTCAATCACTGTTGCTACTGCGGGTGAAGATGCTACGTTGATCCCTGGTGGGATGGGAATGTTTATCAAAGGTCTAAAATAATTATATCCTGACAATCCTTCAAAATCATAATTTTGTGTTATGGATGCCTCTGGTACGGCATTTCCTAATTCTGTGTTATTTGTATTTGTTTGCTCTTGGTTGGTGCAGGTTGTGCCTAGATTATTTTGGGCACATATTTTAAAATAAATTGAATTAGAAGAAGGGGTCAAAGAGTTAATTGAAAGGTCCTGATCTCCTACATCAATAGTGCTGTTATTATCGGTTGCAGAATTATAACTGCCAGACAATTGAATTATGACCTCACCTACGGTACGATTCTCTCTACTGATACTTTGTTCCATACTGCGATTAATTGCCTCATTTTGAAGGGAATCCAAATTATTATAGTTACTATATTCTACCCAAGCTATTGATGCCTGTGAATATGAAGCCTGAATGTATACACTATTATCTACTTTAATAATATTACGAATTCTTTGAATGTTTGGAGGTGAATTAAAGGTGATGCTTGCCTGGGTTGTGATTTCTGATGCCTCGGGCATATCAATAGGTAGCACAAGGGTTCTCTTGTTTGGGATAACCTCATTTGCATTTACAATTTCATATCTTGCTTTTTGGCATGACATAATAGATTCAGTTAGTTGTTTTTCTGATGCTTTTGCTCCTTCTAATCTTGCTCTGTTAGTATCGTAACTTCTTTCTGTTGTGTAAATGTTTCTTGATTCAACAAGATTTCGTATAATCAGAATTTTTTGCTCTTGAGAAGATTCATTTTCATTCATCATTTCTTCCCATTTTTTCCATCCAGCTGATATTACGGAATCTCTTTTTTTTGTGTCATTAGGAACCTCTGTATTTAAAGATAATCCATCGGTATTTAATATGGAAATACCAAATAGTTCATAGAATGCTAATCTCTCTGATTTTTGCTGGCTATCCAAATTCCAATTTAATGCATTTTCATTAAATAACCTAGCTATTCGCTGCTTTTCTTCTGCTGGAATTGTTTGCCAATCTTCTGGGGAAACAATCATAGAAGAAAGAATTTCATTGAAACGAGATTCTTTTTCTCCAGCAGATAATGTATTCCAAGAATCATTAAACAAAATTACATCTATTTGTCCAGATTGGTTTACGATATTTGTTTTGATACTCTGAAGACGAACGAGAACCTTTTGTTTCTCGTTGTACATATCCTGAAGATTGGCAAGGGTTGTTCCATGTTTTTTAATTTCTTTTACTTGTTCTAACCATTGCAGTGGGCCATCAAAACGGGGTGTGATTGGTTGAAGTGAATTTTGAAGTATTAAATTTTCTACATTACCAAGATACTGGCCAAAAGCCATATTTACCTTTGCATATAAAGATGCAAGCTCCCCCCCGTCTTCGCGAGCATCCTCTTCTAGACCATCTTGTGTAATGGCTATTCTGAAATATCTTTGGAGTCGGTCTTCGAATCCAAGATCTGGCCCAGGAACACACTGATCCAAAGCCGTGGTTAAAATAAGTATTGGCCCAGAGAGGGTGCTTATTGTTGGTAGAAGATTAGAATTGATATCTTTTTTTGTTAATTCTAGTGCGGCGTTTAATTCTTTGTTTATGTCAACAATTTCTCTGGCATTATATTTTGAACTCCCTGATGTTTGAAAATTTGGGTCATTTTCTACAAGAGATGTAAGACTGGCAAAAGGATCCACGGGTGCAGGACTTCCTCCTCCAATTGATCCAAGTCCTTTGTAAATTAGATCGGTCAAAACGCCTGATAGCATTGATGATACAATAGATCCTAAATCTCCAGATGCGCTGGACTGTGTTGACTGGTCCATTGACGAACCAATGGCTTTACCAATCTGGTCTCCAACCAGTTTTCCAGCGGTTGATACTACTTCGTTTTTACAATATTCAAAACCAGTATCAGCATCAGATATGAATCCCCCAACACATTTTGTTGCAGCCTGGATTCCAGCACCCTGAAGAAGTTTTTGTTCTTCGGCATGTTGTCGTGAGGTCACCCTTTTGTCTAATTCGGTAAGTGTTAGAATTCTAGTTCCAATACTGTTATTTTGCATGTCAGCCTGTTTAATATAGGTATTCCAACCTCCTTTTGTAAAATCATTTTTGAAATCTATTTTTTCTACTGCACTGATGGTGGGCTTAATTTTTTCTGTAAAGGGCTTGAGCTCGTCTTCGACTACACCAATAAGAGATTTAAATGCTGGTGTATTAGTGAATCCTCCAAAACTTTGATTACCACTGACTTCATTATAGAGACGTACAATTTCTGAGGATTTTATATCGTACATGTGGTTGTTTTGATTTTCTACTGCAAAAGGGTTTCCTTCGAATCCGCTACCTGCCCAGTTGATAACCTCGGTTGCCATTGTTTGTAATATTGATGTCGCTACGGCTTTTCCCACTACATCTAATGCAAAGCTTTTTACTTGGTCCATTACTGCGGACTCTGTACCGGGTACATCTCCTAAAAATTTTGCTATAGCCGCACCAAAGTTTGACCATCCTGAGCCACTACCAGCGGATAAGTCTGAGGCATGTATTTTTTTTATTGGTGCAACAGCTAAAGAAACACACAGAATGGTAATAAACAAAAAAGATAAAATTCTAGAAGGTGTACGAATTATCATATAGGTATTATACGTTATGTTCTATGCATTGCAAGTGTAGAAAGATTTTTATATATTATATTCCAGTGTTTTTGGCTCTATAAAATATTCCAATAGTCCGCGCAAATTTTCTCTAACAGCTAAAAAATCATTTTCATATCGAGTAACGCCCGCAAGGGCAATAATTGGGTCATCATGAATACGTGTCAGATTTTCAAGATTTGATCGTGTGCCGGTGATAGCATTTGTGAAATTCATATGATAATACAATGCCTCTGTGGGTATATGCATAGCAAGAAGTTTTTTTTCTAAACTTTGATATGAAATAAGAATGGGTTGGATTTCTTTTAATAGGTCACCTTCTCCGGCAGATGTAATCCGTTCTATTATTGGTAATGGGTCTGGAATATTGCTGAGTGTTGTAAATACTTTGTTAAAATTGTTTAAATAAGTGCTGGTACTCTCTCGTGTTGTTGGTACTGAATTAAAAAAACCAACCTCGTATGAAACGTCAAACCTTTCGGACGTTACATAATTTTCTAATGTTCCCATGAATTCTTTTTTTATGTCAGGGGTAATACCACCAGATTGTTGAGCTAACGCCAATATGGGGAATAATTCTCTGGTTACCTTTCCTGTTGCGGAATCTCTTGGGATTGATGTATCTCGTAATTTCATACCCCCCCCCGGCATTTCCCCTGTCTCTTGTAGCCAAAAAGCCTGAAGAAAATCAGTTCCAATAGTTTCAGGTGTGGTTGGTCTACCAATAAATGCAGAAATAGTATCTTCTGCGGGTTTGTTTTTTATATGAAAAGAAAGATATCTTATTCCAATAACAACAAGAACGAGACCAAGTAATATCCCAACCCGTAATGAAAATTGCTTGCTGGGTAAAATTTCTTTTATTGACATGTTATATAGTATATCAGAAAAAGTTTCTCTATGTGAATAGTATTTTTATGATTACCAAAAATAGCATATGCCCTGGATAAAACCAATAGAAAAAATATAGTGGTACGTTGTTTCCTTTTTCTCCATTATAGAGAAAAAGAAAAGATATTGATAATGTTCCGAATAATTGCCGTGTTACAAAACCAAAAGAATGCATGAGATATGTGTATCCCACATGAAGACCCGATAATAGTGCGGTTCCCTGATATGAATTTTTTAAAAAGAGATAACTGGTCAATATAACTCCTAATCCATAGATGCCATATTCAAAACTGCTAATCTCCATAATTAATCCCAGGATAATAATTACAGGAATACTGAACCATAAAGATTTTTTTGTTACTACATATAATGCAATTATTCCAAACAAAAGAGTAAAAAGAATATTAAATTTATAGGGTAGCCCTGCATGATACATGAGAAGCATGTGTGGAATTTGTGCAAGAAACCCAAACCAGAAAAGCCTTTGAATATAAGAGGATACATTTTTTGTATGTATAAAACCAACAGTAATCAAAAAGGCAAATATTGGAAAAGCTATTCTGCCGATAATAACCCACATATTTTCATCGGGAAAAAATAATCTTCCGGTGTGGTCAATAAACATTGCAATACATGCAATAATTTTTAATGTATTACCTGATAAAGAGATTTCTTTTTGAAAAAATGAAATCATAATTATAATAAAAAATTGTATAGGTTTACCCAGGCATTTAATTGCATATCCTCGGGACGGATTGATAATGAAAGATTATTTTTTTGAAGAAAATCAGAAATTATTTTTTTGTCATATTGTTGCGAAAGGTTGTTTACCAACGTCTTTCTTTTTTGTCCAAAACCCGTTTTAACAATATGCATAATATTCATTCTGTCTGAAATTGTATATAAATTATGACGTATGATACTGATAATTGCGGAATCTACTTTTGGTGCAGGTTTAAAAAAACGTGCATGCACTGTCATGTGTTTTTTTGTAGTACCAAATAATGCGACAGCAACAGAAAGAATGCTTTGTTTACCATCTTTTGCAACAATTCTGTCTGCAACTTCTTTTTGTACCAATAAAACCATGCATGTCGGAGTTGGTTCTTCGTCAGTAAATTTACGAATTAATATCCCAGTAATATTATAAGGAATATTTGCAATAAGTTTATATTCTTGATTTGCAGGTAATAATGTATGTGTTTCACACGTAAGAATATCTGATTCCAAAAGTTTCAGTTTTTTATTTGCTATTTCATTTTGGAATAGTTCTTCTAATAACGGTATCAGATCGCGATCTTTTTCAACTGCAACCACTGTGCCAGCATGTTGCACTAGTTCTTTTGTCAGAGATCCTTTTCCTGGGCCGATTTCCAAAACATAATCAGTTTTGGCAACATTGCCCGCATGAATCATTGTTTGCAGAGCTTTTTTTGAAGTTAAAAAGTTTTGTCCGAATTGTTTTTTTGCGAGATGATACATACTTGTTTTAAGAGAGATAAATGGTTTTTTCTTCCCCACCATGAGTGTATCGCAATGTATCATCTGCCACAAGAATTTCTGCTGGTATATCAGAGAGAAATTGTGATGGTAGTCGCGTTTCTGTGCTTCCAAAAATCATACGACTATGTGCAAATGATAATGATAGAGTTTTTTTTGCTCTGGTCATAGCCACATACATCAGACGTCTTTCCTCTTCGTTATCACCTGTACCATCATTTCTTACGCTGGGAAAAAGACCTTCTTCTAAGGCAATAATAAATACATGATCAAATTCAAGACCTTTTGATGCATGCACGGTCATTAATCTGACCCCAGATTTATTTTTTTCTTGACCCAATGTATCTTGGTCAGACATAAGAGAAACATGATCCAAAAATGAATGCAATGATTCTTCTGTATTTTCAGTATCGAATCGTGAAGCCAATGAGACAAGATCTTTGAGATTATCCAGGCGCTCTTGTCCATCGTCACCTTCGCCCAGCAACATATCTTCTATACCTGATGCTGAAAGGAGATATTTTATGACCTGAGATAATGGTTGTATAGTGACATGATGTCTGGCTGTGATGATAAGATCTTGAAATGATTGATATGAAGCGCGTGCTTTTCCTGTCAGTTCATGAGATTTTTCTGCAATAATTTTAAGGAGTGATGTTTTTCCAATACCGCGTTTTGGGGTGGATAATGCACGAACTAAATCAGCGCTGGCGTTTGATTCTGCAACAATGCGTACATATGATAAAATATCTTTTATTTCTTTTCTATCAAAAAAACGTGTACCTACAACAGTATAGGGAATCTCTGCACGTAAAAAGGCTTCTTCTAATACACGAGAAACATAATGAGTTCGAAATAATACCGCAATAGAATCGGGGGTAGATCCTTCCTGTAATAGATTTTGTATGGTATGCGTTATATGAAAAGCTTCATCTCGTTCATCAATTCCACCATATACATGTAATAATGAACCAGACCCTTTTTGTGCTCGTAATGTTTTTGGTATACGAAATACATTTTTTTCAATAACAGCTTGTGCCCCAGTTAAAATATTTTCTGTAGATCGATAATTGTCTTCTAGAAAAACAACATGTGCATTGGGAAAATCTTTTTCAAAGTTAAGAATATTTTTCACTTGGGCACCTCGCCATGTGTAAATGGTTTGATCTGCATCCCCTACGGCGCAAATATTTCCAGATCCTTTTGCTAATAATTTTACCAAATCACATTGAATTGAATTAGTATCCTGATATTCATCAACATGAATATAAGTAAAACGTTTATGAAGTTCTTGTAATACATCAGGGTGATTTTGAAAAAGACGTAGTGGTAATAATAAAAGATCATCAAAATCAACCATGTTTTCTTTTTCCATAGTTTTAATATAATGTTCCCATACATGATAACCCACATCCGCAATGGGATTATCTATAACCGCTAGCACATCTTCGCGTGTTTTACCTTCGTTTTTCCAGCGCGATAACAATGAACGAACCTTGCGTGGTTCCATAATGTCAGTATCATATCCTAATTGCTTTATGCCTTCTTTTATTATTTTTATTGTTGCGTCATCATCTGCAATATGAAAACGTTTTGAAATTCCAAGATGATGTCCAAATTCGCGTAATACAGACACGCCAAAAGCATGGAATGTTGTTGCCACAGGTTGAGTTTGATAATCAGCCAACATGGCAATTGCACGCTCTCGTAATTCTCCGGCTGCTTTGTTGGTAAAGGTAATAGCAAGAATATTATTACCAGGAACTCCGTTATATATAAGATGTGCAATACGATGAATAACTGTTTTTGTTTTTCCCGTTCCTGCTCCTGCAATAATCAAAAGAGGCCCTTCTGTGTGAAGGACCGCATTTGATTGGGCCTCATTTAAACCTTCGAGATATTTCATTAAATAGAGTATATCATATTCTTTGAAATGAAGATTCTTATGCTGCTTCTTGAAGTCTTTTTATAAAAGAATCAAGTGTTTCGTCGGTATTTGCTTTTATGTTAAGTTTTTCTGCAACTTCTTTTACAATATCGATAAATTTTCTTTGTTGTTCCGATAAAAGTTTTACCTTTGGATCAAAATGAGACATAACCGATTTACTGTTTAATGTATGGAATCGTAAATCGTTTGGTTTTATACCAGACAATGTAAGAAATTCTTGTACATGTGCAGGAAGAGGAACATCTTCTCTTCGTTGTCCTGGGATATGTTTTTTTACTATCGGGCGTTTTACTTTTTGTTCGGGTTTTTTATGTTCAACTTTCTTATGCAAATCTAACGCATTCATAATCTCACGTTCAGTTACTGATTTTGAATTTTCTAATCTTCGTGGATCATAGACAATCATGGTTCCTCGTACTAATACGGCAATATCTTTTATTTCTGGAATAGCGGTAATTAATTTGTTATATACGGGTTCCATATCTTTTGTTGATGACATAAAAAATCCACCGCCAGGTTGCAAGGTAATATGTGAATCCATACCAGATGCTTTTACTCCGACAAAGCCCAATGGATTTTTTGGCTTGTTTTTATAGGTATCATATTCTCGATAATTTTCAAAAAGATAGGTTCCTAATTCAGGTGTTGTTGTGGAAAATCTTTTTTCTACCATTTGTTTTTTAATATCTTCAATACCTCCTTCACCTGGTTTGTCTCCTAAGGAGATTTTTACTTTGAATTGTTCACTGTTGCTGGTTGGTAACCACCCTTTTTCTCCTAGATCTTTGTCAGAATATACCTTTTGTGATCCAGTGTTTTTTAATTCTCGAACAAGATCTTGTGTGGGTATATGTTTGTAAAGACCATATAATGTTTTTGCATAATCTTCTCTAATGAATTTTGCGTTTGTTTTAAACGTTATGTTGTCAATATCCGTTATAAAATCTGCAATAGTTTTCCATTGTCTTTCTTGTGCTTCATGTTTAAATTTCAGTTGTGGAATTTGTTTTACAAATTTTAACATCAAGGATGTAGCCGAGGTCAGGATTTCTTTTTTTGCTCCATGATGATCTATCCATATGGTGTTTACTGTAGATCCTTTGGTGTTTGTTTTTTGTTCCAAAACAATTCCTTGTCTTCCACCAGTATCGATATTGATGGCCCCTTCTACATATTGACCTTTTGGAACAAGGATGACCTGAGACGGGAGATTATTTTTTTCAAGCTTATGTGCTAAAAACTTACTACCTTGTTCTGATTGGGTATTTTTTACTGTCATCCCTAAAGATTCTTGTAATAATTCAAGAGCAACCTGCGCATCGGTATCAGGTGTTAATTGAAATCCTTCGGGGTATTCTTTGCGAAGTTCTTTTCCTTTTTTGCCACGAAATTCTGCGCCGTGTGTTGCAATCATAGGGAAAGAAAATTTTGGATCAGCAAATAGTTCTGCAATTTTTTTCATTGCTTCTTCTTCATGAAATGTTTCCTTTGTTACAGGGCGCTTCGATTCGATAACTTGTTTCATGATATCAAATTCTTTAATCACAAATCTCTCCCCGGGTGTATTTGGTGTGTGTAATTGTAGACCTTTTTGCATTTCAGAAATAATATTTTCCGTAGCATTCAGGTTATTAAGTGTAAGGGCGGTACTTCTTTCTTGAATTAATTGATCCATAAACGCAAGAGTTTTTTGATATTCTGGATTTCGTTCTTTGTTATTTAAATGATATGTTTTTTTATCTTCAAGATTTTGAATAACCATCTCTGTTTCTTGTTGTGATGTTAAATGTTCTGATTCTCGTGAAAAAACAAGAGATTTTTGATGAAACCAATTTGCAAAAGTTTTTGCAGGTATTTCTTTCCTGGGAATTTCTTCGAACTCTCCATCACTGTTTCTTTTTCCTTGTTGGATAGTAAATAGGAGCTCCTCGTCTATTATGTCTTTGTGTACAATAAAGTATTCCGCATATCCTTGTTCTCCAGCATAAAAAATTAAATCACCAGGCTCAAGACTTGTTATTTCTTTTGGAATTATTTTTTCTTGTTGTTCTTTTTTTTCCTGGGGTACACCCTCTGAGGATAACCGCTGAAGAGCCTCCTTGATATCATTAGGTACAATATCGCCAATTCCTGGATTTACACGATGGTTTTTTTTAGAATGTTTTTCTTCTTGAGACATAAAATGAGATAAGAATTTAAATAGTAATATTTATATTATACACTTTTATTATAAAAAGTCAAGTTATACGAGATGATAATCTCTTGAGCAACAGTATACAACATCTTTCCCTATAAATCTTTTGTATAGGTGTGGGTTTATTATTATACCACTAAATATATATTAGGTCAAAAGACTCTATTTAAAAGGATGATATAGATATTTTTATTGCAGGTGTGGATATCTCTCTTGCCTTATTGTGTAATATTGATAGGATTATAAATGTTCCGATTGGGTCATGATGACTGACAATGCTGTATCCGGGTCAACTTGCAATGTATTTTATATACGTTGTCTGTCATTCCCGCAGTATTCATACAGTGCTTTTGTATGAATAATAATAAGGCTTATTTTATACTCATCACAAAACGATCTTTCTGACGCGTTGCAGGAAGAACGAACATATTTTCAGATATTAGGCTTCTCTTTTTCGAGAATAGCCTTTATTTTTATTGTTTTTTTGGTATTTATATCCATTATTGTTTTATTGCGCCTAGTATCACAAAAGATATATGCTTTTTCTGGTTCTGAATCAATTCAAAACTCGCAGACTGTTTCTTTGTTAGAGCCAAGAGGTTTTATTGATAATAAATCAGCCCAAGGTGGTGGCGATATCATTGTGGAAAATGACACATTGGTACCAGAATCTGGACCGTCAGGAACATCAGCTGATTTGGTTTTGAATGGTTTTGGGTCTGTCTCACTGCATCAGGTTCGTTCAGGGGAAACAATATCCCAAATCGCCTCATTATATCAGGTTTCAGTAAATACTGTTCGTTGGGCTAATAGTATTACATCTGGGGGCACTCTTAAACAAGGGCAAACCCTGTTAATTCTTCCCATGGATGGTTTAACAGTAAAGGTAGCATCTGGAGAAACCATTTTCTCTTTGGCAAAAAAATATGCAGGAGACGAACAAGAAATTCGTGATTTTAATCAAATAGCCACAGGGGAAAAACTTGCTGTTGGGCAAGAAATCGTTATTCCAGGAGGTGAAATGCCTCAAGTTGTTATACCAAAAACAAAAACAAAAATTACATCCCCATCAAAGACAGCTTCCTCGGTATCTTCTTCACGGCCCGAGGCCAGTTCTGGGTATTATATTAAACCCATTTCTGGAAGATTAACACAGGGTTATCATGGGCGATATCGCGGTTTGGATTATGGGGCACCAGTGGGAACATCTGTTTCTGCGGCAGCATCTGGTACTGTTATTGCCTCTCGTGGTGGTTGGAATGGTGGATATGGAACAATGATCATTGTTAGTCATAATAATGGTACACAAACACTATATGCCCACTTAAGCCAGTTAAACGTGGCTGTTGGTCAGCAAGTGTCTCAGGGGCAAAAAATTGGATTGTCGGGTAATACCGGGCGATCTACTGGCCCACATCTTCATTGGGAAATTCGTGGAGGTATGGATATTCCAAAGAGTCTATTCTAAGATTTAAATGTGCACAAACAAAAACCCCTTTCGAGGGGTTTTTGTTTGTGCTGGTTATTATTTACAAAACTTCCCTATTCTGCTATAGTAATATCATCCTTTCCAGTCCGTCAAAAACGGACTTTGTTTTTTAAAAGGGTTTAACAATTAAATACAAACATACAAAATATAAGAATAATCTTTATTTTGGTGTTTCCACTATCATGCTTGATTTAAAAGCGCTTAATACAATATTAGCTCAATTAGAAGACGAGAGAAATATTCCAAAAGAAAAAATAATAGAAGCCATTGAACAGGCTCTGGCTGCTGCCTATAAAAAAGATTACGGAAAACGTGGTCAGATTGTTCGTGCGCAATTTAATTTGAATGATGGCACTACTACATTTGAACAAATAAAAACAGTTGTCGATGAATCATCTGTATATATGATGCCAGAAGATTCCGAAGAAGAACCCGAAGAACGTGCAGAAGATGATGAACGAACACGTTTTAATCCAGAACAACATATTATGATTGAAGATGCGCGTCGTATGAAAAACGATGCAGCTTTAGATGAAGAAATAATTTTTCCATTAGAAATAAAAGATGATTTTGGTCGTATTGCAGCACAAACAGCAAAACAGGTAATTATTCAACGTATTCGTGAGGCAGAACGAGAGGTTGTAGTCCAAGAATTTTCTGGACGTGAAGGAGAAATAATCAGTGGTATCGTACAACGTGTGGATCGAGGAAATATTTATATTGATATTAATCGAGCCGTTGCAGTGCTACCACGAGAAGAACAAATTCCTGGAGAAATTTTTCGCGCAGGGTCACGTATTCGAGCGTATCTCTATCAAGTAGAAGAGGGTGCCCGAGGTATTTCATTAAAATTATCCCGTAGTCATCCTCGATTTGTCGAAGCATTGTTCGCATTGGAATCTCCCGAAGTTTCCAGTGGTGTTGTAGAAATAAAAGCAATTGCACGTGAAGCTGGCTCTCGAACCAAAATCGCGGTAACAACCAATGATGAAAATATTGACCCAATTGGTGCATGTGTTGGTCAAAAAGGAATTCGTGTTGTTACTGTAATGGGCGAATTAGGAAATGAAAAAATTGATATTATTCCTTGGTCAGAAGATGCAGGAGAATTTATCTCTGCAGCACTGTCCCCCGCACGAGTTATAGATATTCAATTAAGCGAAGAAGATCGAACAGCACATATCGAAGTTGCCGAAGATCAATTATCATTAGCCATCGGAAAAGGTGGTCAGAATGTACGATTGGCTGCAAAATTAACTGAATGGAGAATTGATATTAAAGGAACTGAACCCGTAATATCTGAACCAGATGAAGTCACTAATGATGGAGATCTTGAAGAAGGTATTATTGATGATGGGACAGTAGATGAATCTATTGTTGATACACAAGAATCAGAAGGGGTTACAGAAGAAATAATCGACAAATCTGATTCTGACACAGAAGAATCTAATTAATCATTTAATCTACTAATAAAGATATGAATCTATGGCATGATGTTTCTCGGGGGAATACCCCAAATGAATTAAATGTGATTATTGAAATTCCAAAGAATTCTCCAAACAAATACGAAATAGATAAAGAAACTGGGCTTATTGCACTGGATCGTGCAAATTATTCTGCTGCTGCATACCCATTTGATTATGGATATGTTCCACAAACATTATGGGAAGATAATGATCCATTGGATGTGGTTGTGTTAACCACATATCCGTTGTTTCCTGGTGTGTTAGTTCGTGTACGACCAGTTGCAGTAATGCAAATGATTGATGATGGAGAATCTGATTATAAAATCATTGCTGTGCCTATCGAAGATAAAAGATGGGAAGATATCAAGGATTTACAGGATGTTAACAAACACACACTAAAAGAATATAAGCATTTTTTTGAAACTTATAAAAAATTAAAAAAAGATGGAGAAGAGGTTGTTGTAACTATTCCACATATCGGTGGCAAACAAGAAGCAATAGAAGCAATAGAAAAATCAATACAATTGTACAACGAAAAATTTAGAAAATAAGAAAAAGGGTTTAAAAATAGAAGAGGTCTTATAACCTCTTCTATTTTTTTATACTATGGTATAATAAAACAAAGAGACGAGTCTCTTTTTAGTTATTCATTTATTGATTTTTTATGAAATATATTACTTTCTTCACTAGTGCATTTGTTTTTTTGAGTTTTGGTGTTTCTTTTGCGCAGGCACAAGATACAAAGCGTGCTGATATTCTTCGTGAAGATGCATCTTTGCGTATAGAACAAAAGCAATTACAAACTGAGATAATGCAAGAACGCATGAGGGCTATTCAGGATATTCAAAAACAACGTATTGACAAAGCAGAAGATATTCAAGCACGCATGATGCAGGTTACCGATATTCGGAAAGAGAAGCAGGATACTTTCCAAGATATTCGCATTCAAACCATGGAACGAATTGAAAAAGAAAAAACAATTATGATGGAACGACGTGCAGAAATGGCAACAAAAATACACAGCAGAATGGTGTTTGGTTTTGAATCTGCTATTCAAAAAATATCAGGATTTTTGGATCGAGCGTCAGAAAGAATTACGATGATGCAATCTACGGGTATTAATGTTACAGATGCGGAGTCATTAGTTGCTGAAATGCGCATGCAAATATCAGAAATAGAAATTTCTGTAAAAACATTGGCTATATTGGCTGGTACTATTGAAATGTCTGGATCTACACCATCAGAATTAAATCAAGAATTACGAAAAAATCACGAATTATTTATGGATTCAGCAAAAGAAATTCGTTTAGAATTAGGTTCTTTGCGTGAATCCTTTGAAAAATTATTACCACTATTAAAATCTCAAAAAAGATAATATGGAGTCATTAACACAGGAATCAAAAAAGAATAGTTCGTGGGCATGGATGGTAATGGGTATCATTGCCCTGTTAGCAGTTTTTTTGTGGATTCGCGGTATGGGTATGAATGAAAAACAACTTGTTGATACTATTGAAAATATGGAATCAGTAGAGAATCCAGAAGAAATTGTATCGCAAGAATCTGCTGAAATTCTAGAAGTAGAATTAGAAACAATGGATTTTTCTGAAATAGATGCTGACATGGCAGAATTAGAAAAGATGGAATAATGGATTCTAATTTAAAAACCCGTCGTTCATAAGCGACGGGTTTTTTGACAAAAAGGTCGTTCGGGGTTAGACTACAACACTATGAATACACAATCAAAAATACAAAAATTACCAAAAAGCCAAGTAGAAATTATTGCAACTATTCCCGCTGATATATTAGAAAAATATCGATCCCAAGCGGTAAAACGAGTTGCTGAAAATGTAAAAATTGATGGTTTTCGAAAAGGTGAAGTTCCAGAAAAAATCCTTGTTGCAAAGATAGGAGAAATGCCCATTTTAGAAGAAATGGCACATCTGGCTGTAGGAAAACATTATGTAGATATCCTTCTGGAAAATAAAATAGATGCTATTGGACGACCTGAGATTACTTTGACAAAATTAGCTGCAGGAAATCCTGTAGAATATAAAATTATTACTGCTGTTCTTCCAGAAATAGTTCTTCCAGAATACAAGAAAATTGCAGAAAAAAATCTTAAAGAAAAAAAAGAAGTAGTTGTAGAAGATGCTGAAATAGAAAAAACACTTAGTCAGCTTCGTAAGATGCGAGCAGAAAAAGAAGTTGCTCCTCATACTTGTGAAGAAGGAGAAGAATGTTCTCATGAAAAAAATGAAATAAAAGAAGAAGATTTGCCGGTATTAGATGATGCTTTTGCAATGTCTATTGGTGATTTTAAAACAATGGATGATTTAACTGTAAAAATCAAAGAAAACATGTTGGTAGAAAAAGAACAGAAAGAATCAGATCGTGTACGATTGTTGATTATGGATGCTATTTTGGAAAAAACTCCAGTAGAATTGCCAGATATTATTGTAGAACATGAATTAGATACCATGATGCATAGAATGGAGGGGGATATTGCAAATATGGGTATTAAAACAGATGACTATTTGCAGCATATTAACAAGACACGTGAAGACATGCGAAATGAATGGAGGCCAGATGCAGAAAAAAGAGCTTTGATGCAAATGGTAGTTACCAAAATTGCAGAAAAAGAAAATCTTAAAGCAACAGAAGAAGAACTGTTACCAGAAATTACAAAGGTTATGGAAAATTACAAAGACGCTGATGATCAACATGTGCGTGCCTATGTTGATCAGGTAGTAACCAATCAAAAAGTCTTTGGATTTTTGGAAAAAGGAGGTAAAAAATAAAAAATAATGAATAGGTAAAGAAAAAACCAGTAAACGCTGGTTTTTTCTTTACATGATTTTTCTTTGTACTTCTGTTATACTAACCACGTGAGATACAGATTATTTCTTTTATTTTAAACACTATGTCAATCCTTATTCCAACAGTTATAGAAAAATCACAATTTGGTGAACGTGCATACGATATTTATTCTCGGTTGTTGCGTGAACGTATTATCTTCTTAGGCGGTCCTATTAACGATCACGTGGCAAATATTATTATTGCTCAGTTATTATTTCTTGAATCAGAAGACAGTACAAAAGATATTCAGTTGTATATCAATTCCCCTGGTGGTTCTGTGACATCTGCAATGGCAATTTATGATACTATGAATTTTATTAAACCAGCAGTTTCAACTATTTGTGTCGGTATGGCAGCTTCGGCTGGTGCAGTATTATTATCATCAGGAGAAAAAGGAAAACGTTTTATTCTTCCTAACGCCGAAGTCATGATTCATCAACCATTAGGTGGTGTCGAAGGACAGGCAACGGATATTGCCATTACTGCAAAGCATATTTTGCAAACTCGTGATAATTTGAATAGAATTATGGCAAAAAATACAGGACAGTCTATTAAAAAAATAGAAACAGATGTGGAACGTGATTTTTACATGAATGCAGAAGATGCTAAAAAATACGGTATCGTTGATAAGATTATTGATAAACGTAAATAATAACCATGGAAAGAAATCCTATTTTTCAATCCCCTGAATCATTTCCGTTTTCAAAATTAGAAAAGGTCGCGCATTGTTTAAATGCATTAGATCGTGCACGTATGTACACCGTGGATACATACTCTGGTCGTGATATGGGTGATGAGCATCCAGATCCAAAAGACCCGATGTATAACCGAATTTCTCCTAATCAATTTCAAAAACAATATGCCTCTCTTTTAAAAGATGTTGGTTTTGGTGTTTCTTTGGAAACTACTTTTTCAGATAAAGATTCATTTCAAAAAGAATTATTATTAACATTGGATAATATAGACCAATTGAAATTATTTTTAGAAGACAACACATTTCCTCTTACTATAGAAAAAGACAGAAGAGCATTGGCTCACCTGGTTCAAGAATCTTTAGCAACATTGTTTTCTTCGTTGCCTGGTACTGGACGTGAAGAATATTTTTATGACATGATACGAAATATACGACCCTTGGCAGATATTCTCAAAGATTGTGCTGGTGATGTATACAAAGAAGGTGATGCCTTGGCTGTTACCGCATATCAGGTAAATGAATTATTACAACCTATGGATAGGGGGTATTTGAATGAATATGTAAAGGCCCGAGAATTACATTTTTTTGATTTGGATCACGTTGCGAATTGGTGCAGTTATCTATCCTTTGATGAATATACAAAACGTCTGGAAGATATGTATACATTTATTGCCGATCAAAAATCAGCTCAACCACTATTTGCTGATCAGCTGGCACTTAGTTTATCAAAATCTCTGTCAGGGATCGCTGAATTGGGTAATAATCATTTTCCTGTGTATCCTGATGCATTTCGAAGATTTTCTTCTGAATTTATAAAATCATTACAATCAATGATTGTTCCTAAAGAATCTTTTGCTTCGAATCAGGGTGATTTTTAGATTTTTCTCGACAATAGAGAAGGTTTTGTGATACCATGAGATTAGTACACATCTCATGGTATTCTTTCAGTATGTCGTGTATTTTTTATTAATCTCATTGTATGGTGCACATAACGGGTGTATGCAGAGATTTTCGTACCATTCCTTGTAAAAGACTTTATTCTTTGGAGTTTTCTAAAGAAGAGGTTCTCTGGGTTCTTTTGAAAGAGAGTAGTTTATCTTTTTGTGTAGCCTTGTTCTGTGCTAATAATATATGAACACTATTATTCTCGTATTTGTAACCCTGATTGTCGGGGGTGTTTTAGGGTATGTTTCGCGATATTTATTTGCAATATCACAACGAAAATCACTTGAACTGGAGGTAAGACATCTAACCCTTCAGGCAAAAGATGATGCGCAAAAAATTAAAGACGAAGCAAAGCAAAAAGCTGAAGACAGATTATTTGTTGTAGAACAAGAAGAAAAAGAAACTCGTACAGAATTAAAGAAAACAGAAGATCGCTTGATAAAAAAGGAGGAACTTCTCGACAAACGTCAGACGGATCTTGACCGAGAATCAATGTTACTACAGGCAAAGATAGAAGAAGTAAAGAAAATTAAAGAAAGAATTCAAGATTCAGAATTGCAAAAAAGAAAAGAATTAGAAAAAATAGCACGGTTATCTTCCGAAGAGGCACGAGATGTATTATTGCGTGATATTGAAAAGCAATATGAAGAAGATTTGTTGGTGCATATGCAAAAACAAGAATTATTCATGCAGGAAAAAACTGAACGCAAAGCAAAAGATATTCTCGCTACGGTGATTAATCGGTTGGCTTCTTCTACCGCATCCGAGGTAACCACAACCGCTGTTTCAATACCAAATGATGATGTGAAAGGAAAAATTATCGGTAAAGAAGGAAGAAATATTCGCACCTTTGAACGTATGGCAGGCGTTGAATTGATTGTCGATGATACTCCGGGAACAATTGTTATTTCATCCTTTGATCCTATTCGTCGTCAAATTGCACGATTAGCATTGGAAAATCTTATTTTGGATGGACGTATTCAACCAGCAAAAATAGAAGAAATAGTTGAAAAAGCAAAAACTGAAATCAATAAGATTATTAAAGAAAAAGGAGAACAGGCAGTCTATGAATGCGGTATATTCAATCTGGATCCACGAGTTGTTTCTATTGTTGGTCGACTGTATTTTCGAACCAGTTATGGGCAAAACGTGTTACAGCATTCTATTGAAATGACTCATATTGCAGGAATGTTAGCAGAAGAATTAGGAGCAGATGTTGCCATAGCAAAAGCAGGTGCATTATTGCATGATATTGGAAAAGCACTGGATCACGAAGTGCAAGGTACACATATTGAAATTGGAATTCGTATTTTACAAAAATTTGGTGTAGATCAACGCGTTATTGACGCCATGAAATCACATCATGATGATTATCCTCATGCATCTATCGAAGCAATTATTGTACAATCTGCCGATATGATATCTGGTGGCCGCCCTGGTGCACGTCGTGATACGGTGGAAAACTATTTAAAGCGATTACGCGAATTAGAGGCGGTTGCAAATTCATTCGAAGGTATTGAAAAATCGTATGCATTATCTGCTGGGCGTGAAATTCGTGTGTTTGTATATCCAGAAAAAGTGTCTGATTTGCATGCAAAACAATTAGCACGTGATATCGCAAAGAAAATCGAAAGTGATTTAAAATATCCAGGAGAAATTCGTGTTGCATTGATTCGAGAACAACGAGTTATCGAATACGCAAGATAGTTGACATAAATAGTAAAATACCTTTGTGTTTATCCATCTTTTTTCAAAAAGCACTTGCTCTTTTTTTACTCATGTCCTATAATAGCAAATGAAGGTTCTAATCGATGTAGTATTCGCTCTTGCGTTACTCTGTCATTTAAAAGAGTTTTAAAAGTAATAATATAAAAATATGAACAAAAATGATCTTATAGAAATGGTACAAGGACAATTAGGTGGTACAAAAGTACAAGCAGAAGGAATCGTTTCAGGTCTTTTCGAAGCAATCGCTGGTTCTTTGAAAAAAGGAACAGACGTTTCAATCGCTGGTTTTGGTATTTTCAAAGTAAAACCACGTGCAGCACGTGAAGCGCGAAATCCACGAACAGGTGAAATGGTAAAAGTTGCAGCAACAAAAGTTCCAAAATTCCAAGCTGGAAAAGCTTTGAAAGATTTGGTAGCTGGAAAATAATTTTCTTGTTCTCTAAAAAAACCGCCATTCTCCAGTGGTGGTTTTTTTAGTATAAAAAAAGGTCCCGCATCTAGATGGATGCGGGAATTCTGGTTTTGGTTAAGCTGATACATGAATTTTAAAGTCTGGAGTTAAAAGTACATGTTCAGCCCAATATACAGGTTTTTCATTATGCAGGAAGCAAAATGTACCTTTTTCAAAAAAGTATTGTATCTCTTTGGTTTTTATCCCTTTGGGAAAAAGATTTTGATGGCTCATCATTTGTGTCATCATAAACGCATGAGGATAACAATCCATTGCTTCTTGGCGTGGAACCCCCAGGTTGATTCTTTTTATAATATCAGCTCTTGTTTCAGTGATAATAATGAAAAAAACGTTATAGAGAGATGCGCCCGCTGAGAGAAGATTTTGGTTGTTATGTTCATTAAAACACCAGGCTTTTCTTTGAACATTAAAGTACAAGAGTTTCATTTCTGTTTGATTCTAGTTTATATTGACTATAGCATAAATAATATCATAGTCAAAAAAAGTCCCGCATCTAGATGGATGCGGGAATTCTGGTTTTGGTTAATCTTGAAATAATGCATTTTTTGTATGGGAGAATATCTTTCCCCCTTTGGGCAGTCTTATGTGGTCTGTCCCATCAAAAACAATTTCATTGCCATTCCGTTCTTCGAATCTTTTGGATTCTGAATTAAAGAAAAATGCATGAGGTTCAATAAAACGGGTGGTATGTTTATTATGGAGACAGGCTCCATAAAAAACCGCATCTTGAATACCGGTTGCATCATCGGGAATCTCTACTGTGCATTGGGTGATGATACAAGTATCATATGAAAAGTTTTTACCACGATTGGATACGGTCCAACACCCTTTGTCTAGATCGTATTTTGCAGTTACATTTTGAAGGTTCATAATTTTTTTAATTTGATTCTCTTTTACTATAGCATATGGGTCAAAATTGTCAAGAATTTATCTTTTTCAAAGCAAGACATTCTCCAAAAAACTGCATAGTATCAAGGAGAGAGATTTTGTACATATTTCTTGAAACACGAATTATCTCAGGAAAGACGCACAAATACTATGCAGATTTTTGGAGACGATATTTCCTTATACGTACTGTAAATATTTCACTACAGTACGTAATAAGAAAGCCGAGCGAGCGATTGTGCACGCTCGGCTAAATTTGGTAACCCTACCCGTTGCCTTCTCGACGTGGAGGCCCTGCTTCCTCTGGGCTCACCGTTATAGTGGGTGACACTGTTTCTTTTGTTCGCTTTCGCATGAGAATAACAAACTCACTTTTCCAGTGTCTAGCGACAAAGCCTTGCTTGATCAAGAGTATCTTTCAAGGGATTGGATACCCCTGAAAGATTTTAAAGTCCACGAACCAGGTCGTGGACATAATCTCAGCTGGGATTTGATCCCAGCTGTTGTACTGGCTTATTAGCCGGTACAAAAAAGGCATTCTGTTTTGCAGAAATGCCTTGGTTCCTGCCAGGCAAAACCCGGCAGTTTCAATGATGTCATTTCTGACATCATTCAAGCAAAGGGGTCGTGGCTCCCCTTTTCTCGTCCTTTTTTCCCAGAATTTTAGCCCCTCGCGAAACGAGGGGTTTTCTATGTGTCTTTGGAACCCAAAATTTGGGTCCCAAAGAAACCACATCTCGCCAATTTTCATGGCGGACATGTCTTCTCTCACCCTTCGGTGAGAGATTTTTTTATAACCCTGCTGCCAATCATGGCAGATGGGTTCTCCGGTTGCATCCACAAGCAGGTAACCGGAGGAACCTGTACCAACAGACTCCAATCTCTGTCGGTACTCTTTTTTATGGCGCATTGCAGCGCCATAAAGGTTTTTTGGCAGGTTGCTAATCTGCCCAACCGCCCGCAATGCCGGACGGTTCTGGTATGGCCGGCAGGCCATCACCTCAGGTGATGGTCTTTTGGAAACCCAACTGGCAAAAGTTGGGTTTTCGAGACACTGCCCATTGAGCAGTGCCTCTGCATACACACCATTAAAGTGTGTATAGTTTGTAAAACCAGCACCCACTCGGGTGCTGGTTTTACAAATATACCGAGCCCAACGGGGCTCGGTCATCCATCCAAGAGTCATCAGACTCTTGGATGGATGACATCCCGCCTTATCGGCGAGCTGTTTTCTTTGAATTCCACGCACTACTGCGTGGAATTCTGCCCGTGTCTGCGGGTGGAATTTTTTCTCCCACACTGCCACAATGGCATTGTAGTCGTAGTCTGCTCTCCCCAAAAGGGCGAGCATTTTTCCAGAAAATTGGGGGCAAACGCCCCATTCTTCCATTTCAACCCCAAAAAAGGGGTTGATTCCCCAAACCCCGCAGGAGTCGAAACTCCCACCGGATTTGACGAATTCTTCTACCCACCCAATGCTGGGTAGAAAATCACCGTATCTTGACAGGGGGGCACTCTGGTGCCCTCTGTCAAATATTATCTCATACGGAGAAAAATTCTCCGTATCTCCTTCCCGAAGGAAGGATTTCAGTTCATTTTTCGAGGCAATTTCGCCTCGATAATTTTTTTGAGCCATGCTCCTTACCTCGCCCATACCGAGGATTTGTTTTTTTGCATGGGTAGTCGAAAGGGTTTTCGCTTTCGATGGTTTTTGATTATGTTATTTTTCGCAATAACTTTGCGTCCTATTTTATGTCAAGGAATGACAACGGGTTTTCATGATCTTTTATAGGTTGTCCTGTAACCTACTTTCTTTTGTCCATTTGGACAGCCCCGAGATCACGCGGGGACTTGCCGTCAGCTACGCTGTGACTCTTTGTATTGAGTCACAGCGATAACTCCAACCATAATGGCAATGGCTATAAGGCCAATACCAATGAACGGTTGGGGGCTCTCGGGAGCAAACCGGCCGAAGCCAGTTGTCCACGAAACCCCGACGCCAATCTGGATGTACTCGATCACAAGGATCAAGCACATCCAGAATTTTCTGGCTGTGTTCATATAAAAATCTCCTACAAGAAACTTTTATATGAACACAGCTTTTACGGTTTTCACCGCAGATATACACACGTCTACAGTGTGTATATCTGCGGTATCGAATAGACCTCTCTCTTTGTGCTATTCAATACCGTTTAAAATCTTTGAATATCAGCTCACAAAAATCCTGTCGTGAATATGTCACCTATGCAGATATAATGCGCCTGGGTTTATTTTATTGTCAAAGTACTGTCTCTTTATTCTCTCCTTGTGAAATCCTAAAGATATTTCTGGAAACAAGAGCGGGTTAAGTCTCTTCCTTCCAGTCAATATCGTCATGATAGCGTTGTATCTATGATATCGGTTTGTAAGTTTGTTCTTTTCCCTCCGGGTTTGCTGGCCATTGTCGAAAGACTTACTGCAAACAGATAGATATTCCAGACACCTATTTTCCACGAGTCACTCTCTCCTTATCTTGGCTGTTGCCTTGACTGGGGTGTTTTTGGCTCCCCTAACCTTTTGAATGAACTCCAGATGTCTTGAATCTAAATCCTTTAAAGAACAACTCAACTTTCTGAATATAGTATAGCATATTAGAAATGATTTGTCAATAAATCATGAAAGACCTGCATTGTTAACAGATAGTACCCTTATAATTAAGGCTATTATATAGATTATATTTGTCAATATTGTATGACAAATACAGATATCGTATACTTTGTTATGCGAATAATGATATTATTTTGTAGCAAGCTGATTTATCAGGAAAGCAATCTTTGGTATTAATCCACTCATTCTATATGTCTTGTATGCCCTTTTCCAACATTTGAGACCTTTGATTGAATGTAGACATATTTCTTTGTTGATGATTGGTTTCAACCAGTAACACCGTTCTTTGTGTATTGTTTTAATCATAATACTGACATCTTTTATTTCTAATAAAAAGTGCCAGAAGTTTTTAAATAGTACATATATGGAGAAGTGAATAATAATCAAACTATCTTTAAAAAGAAATAAAATACTTCATAAATTTACGTTTTAGTATCGATGCTTTTTCTTTGTTTCTTGAAATTTTAAGTTTATTATTTCCATTTTGGGTAATAATATGATTAATTTCATCTAGCGCATGGGATGTTATCTTTACATGAGTTTGAAAAAACCTATCAATTTGTTTTGATATTATTGAATCTAACCAGACCTCTATTAAATAATCTCCAAAAATATTTATATAATAATTTTCTTTTTTAAATAGATATTGCCCTGATGGATAATATTGTTGTGTTTCTTGAATAAAATGATCTTTCAAATCATGATCAATTTTTGGTGGGATTGTCGATAAACATCGCCCCTTGGTGCATTCTTCTTGGTGGAAAACAATTGAAAAAACAAAAGAATATATGAAACAAGTTGCTTCTGATAATAACTCTATGAATATTTAAAATATTCAGATTCGCTTTGTAAATCTATTTTCTGGGTTTAATGTTGCTCTTTTTCTTGATCCACTAAATCAACTTTTAAGACAAGAACTGTTTTTGTGGATTAACCGCTATGTTTTTTGATACCACACAAGCCCTTGAACATAGACTTCAATTAGTTTGTGAATCTCTTCAATCCAATTTTCAAAAAAAATATTTATTTTGATGTATTTATCCTCATCTCCACGATCGCCGGTAATCAAATTAGGACCATTAAACATTTCCATATCAATCATCATTGCTGTATGAGATGGATAGTTTTCCATTTCCTTTCTCATTTTAACAAAATCCCACTCTTCAGGTTTTGGGTATAAACAACTTTTTATAGTTTTTCCATCTTCGCTTAATTCAACAAGTCCACTTGGTTCTCCCATGTGGTGAACTATATTTCTATACGGAAATAATTTTTCTTTTGTCCAGTTATGATAGTGTTCTAATGTCAAAAACTCAGGAAACTCAGGAATCTTTTTTCGTAGTTCTTCTATAAATTTATCACTTTGTATAGCTAGATTTCCTTTTTTTAAATTCAATTGCATATAATAATTTATGCATGTAGCCAATGTATCTGTACAAGATAATGCTTGATTAAGGAAAACTTCTAGTAAAAAATCACAATTTTCTATAGACAGACTCCTATCTCTGTCTCTGAGTAAGTTATTAACCTCAAGTAATCTCCAAAATTTCATGGTTATATTTGAAACATAACCACTCTCCAACATTATCTTTTTTTTATCAGTCTTCGAAATTTTAATTGCTTTAAATATACTAGAGTCAAAGTATTTTTCTAGCTCTGGATGTTTTTTATAGTTAAGTGAATCAATTAGTGTACTCATATATTTTTTAATTCATTGATGAGCTATATAAAGATAATTCCTGTGCAGTATGGGCAAGGACAATCCTCACTATACCTAAGTTATCCTTCTCGGTTGAAAAGTCACTGATAGAAAAATTTGTATTAAGATATCCATTTAATTCTGAACTGATAGTTTCTTGAGGAGTAGTATTTTCAGAGTTGTTAGTGAAATAAAAATACGCTGCTATTGCTAATAATATTATTAATATAATTTTTGAAATATTTTTCATATGCATTAATTATAGCATGTTTATAGGTACCATCTAAGATTATACTTTAATAGATTTAGGTCATTACTCCATGTATTACCTATTAAACCTAATGAAGTAGTTACCTTAAACTACATAAAAATACACCTATTTTTATGAGAAGTCTTTTGAGCCCTCTCGGGCGCTCGAACTACCTCTTGACTTGGTAATGATAATAAGAATATCAATTACGGGCTTAGATCTCATTCCTTGAATCGAGGTACTGCCTATATATTCAATAGATAATGCAGAGTACTAAATAGGATTTATAATTGCTTTACCCAGTTAGAATTATATTTTGTAAAATGATATTTTCTTCCTAGCTTTTTTAGTGAATTTCCGTTTTGTATTGCAAATTCTTTTTGATTAAGTGTCATGATTATGTTATATCAGATTGTGGAGAGAAATCGGTTCATTTATTCTTGCGCCATCTCAGCTCTGTTATTATTACAATTGAGCATTAGTCCACCTCTCGATTCTTAACAAACAGTCCGTAGAGACTATCCTCTATTTGTCAAAAATTAAAAAGAAAAAAGCTTTCATTTTATTTCTTCAAATTTTGTGCGGGACAAGAGAATCGAACTCTTGTCTACTGCTTGGAAGGCAGTCATTCTACCACTAAACTAGTCCCGCGTTATTTTATTGTTGCACAGCATTGAACTTGATAATTATTCGAATTTTATCCCCGTATTCTAGTGGGGCTAAACTGGCTCCGCTTGCCTTGTGAACATTTCTATTATACACATTTTCTATTTTTTTGCACCCCCTTGTTTATATTTTTTGTGAAACAAATCTTTTAATAAGTTTTTTTTAAAAATGGTAGGTTCTTGGATTTTGTGAAACACCTGGTTCTTTTTATTGTTAAAGTATCTTATTTTTTCTATCTTGTGTGCCTACAGACAGTTTCACAGTCTGTGAAACTTGGTTTTATGGTATGTTTCATGTTATCTTTTTTTGTGAAAGCGAATGACATATATATAATGTGGATAAGGACATGTAAAAGAGAAACAATATGTATATTAATGGGTGTGGGCGTGGTTAGAATATTCTTTATGAATTGATTCGTCATAAGAATGTTTATGATTTACGTGTGCCTCATGCGTATGATCAGAATTATCATGAGTATGTGGTGTTGCTAAATTGATTATTATCATAATTCCTATACCCAGACATAAGACGAATACATGCTTCCAGGAATTTTTTACTTCAGTTTTTAATATTTCGTGATAAGGAATTAAATCATGAAATACAATATGTAAAAACATACCAGCAGAAAATCCCAACAAGACTGCTTGGATAAATTCATTTCGAATTAATATATATCCAATAAAGATTCCAATAAAAATAGTCAGGGATGATAGCAAATTAAATCCAAGGGCTTTGCCTTTTGAAAAGCCAGAATCTCGTAAGATAAAATATTCAGAAATTTCTTGAATGATCTCATGAACCAAAATGCTGAGGGTAACAAAAAAACCAAATTCTTTTGAAACACTAAATGCTGACAGCAACACAATACCGTCGGTGATATTATGTACTGCGTCCCCTATTAAGATTTTAATTCCAGTCTTTTTTATTTTTGGTTCACAGTTGGCACATTTAGTATCATGATGATGACTTTCTGGTAATAGTTTATGCAATATGAGCATGAATAAAAAACCAGAAGTAATAGAAATAAGAGCCTGTGTTTTTGAAAGCATTTCAAAGGATTCAAATGCAAGAAGAATGGTAGTTGTTCCAAATACTCCTGCAGAAAAAGTAATGAGAAATCGTATGTTATTTTTTTCAAAAAGCCAATGATGTGCTTTTTGTGAGATAAACAATACCCCAGAAAATGATGCCAGAGAAATAAAAAGAGCTGAAAGAATGAGGGTAATATTCATTAAATAATAGTAATGTATTATGGTTAAGTGATACAAAGAAAATATATCATACTTGCAAATTATTTGCAATAAGAAAACTTGCAGTTTTGTATATTTTTGCGTACTGTATAGACATGCATACCATACAATCAATAAAGATATCTGATACCGCGGATATTTTGCGTTCAGTTAGTCTACGGGTAACAGAACAACGTATCGCCGTGTATGATATTCTTGTCAAAAAAAAATGTGCGTTGTCTATTGAAAATATTTTGTCACTGCTAACTATTAACATAAATGAATCAACTGCATATCGTATTGTGGAGCAATTTATTGAAAAAGGATTAGTTCGGAAAATGTATTTTCAAACAGGAAAAACTTTTTTTGAGATTATGACAGATCACCACCATCATCATATTGTATGTACACAGTGTCATGATATCGAAGAGGTGTCATTGTGTGTGTTGGATAAAAATATACAATCAGTAATTGATGGATCTCGTAAATTTTCTACCGTATCAGATCATATGTTAGAATTTTTTGGAATTTGTAAAACGTGTAAACGTAAAAAATAATCCTATGAAAAAAATTATATTCACAGTAGTATGTTTAATAAGTTTTTTTGGATTACAAGTCGATTCTCTTTTTTCACAAGAAATCGTTGATACTTCACAGGGAATTTGGCGTGCAACAGTTCTTGATATTACCAGTGAGACAACTGAATTCATGACTGGTATTGGTGACGTTACACTACAACAGGTTGAAGCTCAGATCAAGGAAGGAGAAGAAAAAAATAGAATTGTTTCTTTTTTAAATGATTATCGTCCATTACAAAAGGGTGATGATTTTTTTATTCGTTATTTTATTGCTACAGATGGCAGTGAATATTTTCAGGTACATGAGATAAACAGAACAAAACCTTTGTTGTTGTTGGGTCTTTTATTTGCTGGAGTTATTTTAATCTTTGGAAAATTCCAAGGTGTACGATCTTTGGTTTCTTTGTTGGCAAGCATGGGTGCAATTGTTTTTGTTTTGGTTCCTTTGTTGTTAAAGGGTTACCCTCCAGTATTAGTCAGTGTTTCGGTATCTTCTTTGATACTTTTGTTTGCTATTTATTTTACTCATGGATTCCATATTCGGTCACATATTGCATTGGCTGGTACTGTTGGGACAGTTTTATTGACAGGAATATTGGCACAATTGGCAATCTCATGGACACAGCTATCTGGCTTTGCATCAGAAGAGTCTGTATATTTGAATTTTAATACATTAGGAAATTTAGATTTTGTAGGACTTTTATTAGGTGGAATCATTATTGGTGTATTGGGTGTCTTGGATGATATTGCAATTACACAAACAGCCGTTGTGTATGAATTGTATGGTATGGATGAAAATATTTCTGAAAAAGAAGTATATAGAAAGGCATTACGTGTAGGAAAAGAACATGTTGGTGCATTGGTAAATACATTGGTATTGGCGTATGTGGGAGTAAGTCTTCCGTTGATTTTGTATATGGCAACATCACAGGCGTCATTTGGTGTCGTTATGAATCAAGAAGTAATTGCTACAGAAATTGTGCGAACCATTGTGGGGTCAATCGGTCTCATCTTTACTGTACCGGTGACAACTTTTCTTGCTGTATTAATTTTGGGAAAAAGAAGAAAAAAGATTTATAAAAAAATAAAAGAAGAGGGACTACAGAATTCACACGCTCACACCCACGGACATTCTCATTGATAATTTCTTAATCTATTCCTAAAAGAGCTTTTGCAATCATAAGATAGATAAAAACTCCAAGAATGTCAGCAATTGATGTAACCAATGGTGAGCTTGCTGTGGCTGGATCTAGTTTAAATTTAGATAATAAAAAAGGAAGAGAAACCCCAAGAAGACTTCCTAATAAAACAATAATGATCATAGTCAATGCAACAATCAGAGCGACTGTTTCTCCGGATCTAAAAATTCCCAATCCCCAAACAACCACCCCCATGGTAACGCCCAACAATAAAGATATTCGTAATTCTCTCCAGATAACACGTAACCAGTCTCCCTTATGTACGTCTCCTACAGCCATGGCACGAATGGTTAATGTTGCAGATTGTGATCCTGAATTTCCCGCACTGCCAATCAAAAGAGGTAAGAATGCAACCAGTGCAATCGCCTGTTGTAATGTTGCTTCATAGCTTATAATTATGGCCCCTGATAATATATTTACAAAAGTTAATAATACCAACCACCCAATACGTTTTTTAAAAAGAAAGAATATCGATGTTTTTAAAAAGTTTTCTTGAAAAGCGTCAATGGCGGAACTTCGATGAAAGTCTTCTGTTGTTTCTTCTTCCGCAATATCTAATACATCATCTACAGTAATAATTCCAACCAAAATATTATTTGTATCAATAACGGGAAGAACACTGATATCATATTTTTGCATCATGTGCACTGCTGATTCCTGATCCGCGTTTGCATGAATTGCAATTGCGGGTGTTTTCATAATAGAAGCCACTATTTTTTCTGGGTGTGCCAGTATAAGATTGCGAAGACTAATAACCCCCAGTAATTCCCAAGAGCCATTTGTTATATAAATAACATCACTGGTTTCGCTTTTGTTTCCCCATTGTCTGATATGTTGTATGGCTTGTTCTGTTGTCCATGATGGACGTACAGCTATATAATCAGGCGTCATAAGCCTACCAACGGTATCTTCTGCATATCCTAATAACATGCGTATTTCTGCAACATTTTCATCATCTAATAGGTTAAGGATTTTTTGTGTAAGACGACCAGGTAATTCTTCAAAAAATTCCGTACGGTCATCTGGGTCTAAGTCATTCAATAATTGGCGTGCTTCGTTGTCGGTTAATTGTGAAATTAAATTGTTTTCTTCATGATTGTCTAAATGAGAAAAAACTTGGGCAGCAATTAATCTGGGTAATGATCGAAAAAAGAATAATCGTTCAGCTGGATTTATTTTATGAAAAATAATTGTCAGATCTGCAGGTGGAATATCCCCATAAATATTTTTTAATCCAGGGAGATTTTTTTCTTTGATATAGTTTTGAATTTTTTGTAGTTCTTTATTCATATTAATAATAGAAGTATATCATTTCTTTGTACATATAAAAAATAACCCAGCCCCTACAAGAGAGACTGGGTCTTTGATTCACTTAAAATCCAAACACTTCAGGTCGTACTAAAAGAAGAAATACAACACACCCTGAAAGAAATCCAATCATGGCGAGCCATGCAATATTTTTCAGATACCACATAAAGCTTATTTTTTCCATACCCATAGCAACAACGCCCGCAGCAGAACCAATGATGAGCATGCTTCCACCTGTTCCAGCGCTGTATGCGATAAAGTGCCAGATATAATGATCAGTTGGTAATTGAAACATGCCCATACTGGCAGCAACAAGGGGGACGTTATCAATAATAGCCGAACCAAAACCAAGGAGTACTACAAAAATATCATCAGGAATTAAATTTCTCACAGACTGCCCTGCCTGAAAAATCATTCCAATTGATTCTAACGCAGCAACCGCCATAAGAATCCCAAGAAAAAAGAGAATGCTGGGCATTTCGATTTTGGAAAGTGATTTATGTACAGAACTATGATGCGCTGTGCCTTCGCCTCGCTCACTCATCTTGAATTCACGGTGACTCTTTATCTCGGCAACCATGGCAACAACCGCAAGTGAAAGCATCATACCAACATAAGGAGGAAGATGGGTCATTGTTTTGAATATTGGCACAAACATAATTGCTCCAAGTCCAATGATTAACATGCTCAGGCTTGCTTTCTTGTCATTGGAATCCGTTTTGGGAATTTCTATTCGACCCTGAAAAATCGGCAACAATGATGCAATAAATATGGGAAGTGCCATGCATACAAAAGATGGTAAAAAAAGATGATTGACTAATTTGCCCGCAGTAACCTTGTCCCCAATCCAAAGCATTGTTGTTGTAACATCACCAATCGGTGACCAGGCACCCCCAGCATTTGCCGCAATAATAATCATACATATGTACCATGTGCGCGTCTTTTCTTCGGGTACTAATTTTTTCAAAATAGTGACGAGAATAATGGTCGCAGTGAGGTTGTCAATAATGGCAGATAATGTAAAAGCAAGACATCCCACTATCCAGAGAAGAACCTTCCTTTCTTTTGTTCTCACAAATTGTTTAATAGAACCAAATCCATTAAAATGATCTACAATCTCCACGATAGTCATGGCTCCGATTAGAAAGATTAATATCTCGGCAGTCTTACCAAGATGATGCGTGAGAATTTCCTCCATGTGTGAAGGCATCAAGCCATCTGCAATAGTGAATACTGGAAGATGAAATATTGATACCATTGTCCACAAAAGAGACATCATAATAAGAGCGGGTATCAGCTTGTCTATCTTGATGGTGTATTCAAGAGTAATAGCCAAATAGCCAATTGCAAAAATTGCAATAAGAATTGGGGCGATGATTGCATCCATGTGTTTAGATTTTTAAAGTACAACCTGCAAAAGTACAAGCTAATAGCTTTTTATCATAAATGAAGATGTTTGTCAAAAACAGTTTTAGCTATTGTTTAACTTTTATTTATCGCGTAGTAATTTTGAATGATAGATCTTTCTTCTTCTGATTCTGCAAATTCAGTCATTTTACCTAATGCCCATACCTGGATTTCATCTCTGCCTGTTTCCGTGATTGATTCATTCTCTGCACAGATAATACTTTTTTGATAGATTTCACAAGCTGTTTGAAAATCTGTTACATTTTCAAGTTTTTGAGAAAGTTCTTGAAAAGAAAAAACTCCTTCAATTTCTGGTGGGTTTGTTTCCTTTGTTCTTGTTTTCAAAAAATTAAATGCCTCTGAAGACATAATGATTATTGTTTAAGAATTGCCCGTTGATTTATAAATACCCATCAGGCATTTTGAATAAAAACTTACTCTGCATGTTCTCTGTCGGGGTGCTGGGATTCGAACCCAGAGTCACTGGTACCCAAAACCAGCATGTTAGCCGTTACACCACACCCCGACGCAATTCACGAAAGCTTAAATTTCACAATAATTTAAAATCATAATGATGGTAGTTTAATCATATGATAAGATACAACAGCACACAACAATAATACAGGAAGAAAACCTAAAACGCAAATGGTTATTGACTGGAAATGATTTTCATGAAAAGGATATTAAAGAATTATATTTTCTAATGTAGTTATCCTTGCGCGTTTTTTATTTCTTTCTAAATAAACAATAATAATATCAAATTGCCATTTTGTTTCATGTGAAACAGTTTTCTCTAATAAATACGTTTGAATAATTTTGCGCATGCGGGAAACTTTTTTTGTATGCACATTTTGAACTGCTTTTATATTTTTTGAATCTTTTTCCATCTCGTTAATTGTTTCACATGAAACTGTTTTTACTTCGATGAAGTGTATTTTTGTATTTTTTTCTACGACAATGTCAATTTCACCCCATTTCCGAGTGTGATTTCTTTCTGTAATTGAAAAACCATGTTTCACGAGAAACCTACAAGCCAAAGATTCTCCGATTTCACCTATTCTTTGTGTTTTTGATGTAAATTCTTTCATATGAAACCAGATGAGATGTTCTTAGTATACTACTTTTATGTTTCATGTGAAACTCTTAAATGTTTGAATTCTTGTATATGGTTTATTTAAAAAGATAAATTTACTAAAAGTTCCACGTGAAACAGGTATTTATGTTTGATTGCGATATTCGATACAATATTTTTATATATTTTTTACTATACAATAGTGTTTCACGTGGAACTTTTAGTATTTTCATATGAAAGTGTTTCACGTGAAACACTTTCATATGTTTGAATAGTAAAAATTCTTTTAAATGTTCATTTTTTATTAAAAAATTCTCGCGCGTTGTAAAATATAGCTTTTTCAGGTTTTATTTATAAAAGACATCTTGTGTCCTTTATAAAAATGTGTTCTTTGTGCACTGTGTACACAGAGATATCCACAATTTGTTGATTTTAAGGTTCTTTTACATATTAATGTCTTTTATTTTTTTTATAAAATTGAGTTAATGGTTGTATAAAGGACATTTGTAGTAGATGTCCTTTATAACACATTTAATGTCTGTTAGAAGAAAATAAAATAGTTGACATTTTTGATGCCATTATATTGTAAAAACATTACTTTGCTTTGCCAAGGGCTAACAATAGCATCTGGCTAATCTCATTGTTTTCTGAGCCCCGGATCGAGTCGGTCATCCTTATGTTTTGAGCATGCTACTTGTTTGGTCTCTATTTGAAAATATCCTGTATTGCTAAGCTTTGCTCGAAGAAGTTTTTGTTTGTGCACGATGTGGTGTACTATTCGAACAAATATAATAGAAGAACCTATATAAGTTCCTTAATGTCTCCATTGGGAAATGACCATTGATTACGATATTCAATCAAATCATCTACACCCTTTGCTTCTTTCACAGCAAAGACAACTGAAGTGAAAGAACCATGCCCAACAACAAGAATACTTCCAGGTGTCTCAATTGATTTAATCAGTTCTAAAACCCTTATGGCACGTTCAAAGAGTTCCTGTGCAGAATCACCTGTACCACTGGTAATTCCATGACTAAGACCTTTTACATCACCGTATTCTTCTCCTTGAATGTCTCCAAAGTTAACCCCTCGCAACAAGGGTGTTGTTTCGAAGGTAATACTGCCTTCTAAGTCGATTACTTTCTTAATCTCTCTAGCTGTATCTGAAGCTCGAGACATACTTGAAGATAAAATATAGGTAATGTTCCTATCTTTGAGAAGTTTTCCTGTTTCTTCAGCTTGTTCTCTACCTAATTCGGTCAAAGGACTATTGATTGTACCAGCATAGCGTTTTAATTTGTTGTGTTCACTCTCTCCATGTCGGACAAAATATATTTTGTTCATAAATGAATTATATCAAAAAAAATGAGATATGATAAGAGTATGAATAATCAATACATCTTACTACTCTCTGGAATGACTGGAGCTGGTAAAACAACGACTATCAAATGAGAATTAATAGGAGGTAATATATAATAAGATTATGAAAAATCCTGATTTAGAATTTACAAAACAACTCTTATTGGATATAGGGTCTAAAGCAAGTGAAGCTCTTACAAAACCTTACGAAACAAAATAGAAGTCTGACAATACTCCTGTAACTGAAATTGATTTAATGGTTTCTCTATTAGTAACAGAAGCAATCAAAGAAAAATATCCTCAAGATACAATATATGGAGAGGAAGAAGCTAGAACAGAGGGTTCAAGTGGTTTTACTTGGGTACTTGATCCAATAGATGGAACACAAGCATTAGGAATGTTACCAACTTCAACCATTTGTTTAGCACGAATAAACAATGAAGGCTCTCCTGTATTTAGTGTTGTCTTTAACCCAACTACAAAAGAACTATTTTATAGCGACAAGGAAGCTAGCTATGTTAATGGTGAGAAAATGAAAGTTTCAGATAAAAAAGATATAAAAGGTAGCTATATCTATTTAGGTTCTCGAATGAACTCTCCTTTTGCATCAAATGGTTCTATCTATAATTCTATAGAGGAACTAGGAGGCAAGGTATTTAATATTAGATCATTAGCATACAGTTGTGCCATGGTGGCCTTCGGAAAAGCCGAGGGAGCTTACATAGGTGTTAATACTCCATTTGAGGCAGCATCTATAAAACTGTTAGTAGAAAACGCAGGTGGAAAAATTACAGATCTGGAAGGAAAAGAGGTCAAGCGTTTTGATACTGAGATAAATGGTTTAATTGCTTCGAACGGAATTAAGAGTATTCATGAACAATTAGTTTCCTTCGTAAGTTTAAAAACAAAATAGTTCAATTTGAGGTATATTTCCTCCATTGTGTTAAAGAAAAAACCCATACAAATAAGAGTTTTTTCGGCGGTACGGGCGGAGAATCGGACACATCTCTGGCTCACGACTAGAATCAAAGATTCGCCTTAGAACTCATCGTCTCATCCCCACCGTTGCCTACAACTTCGTCGGCTTCGCAAACGAATCTTTTCGATTCTCTCTACTTCGTCAAAAATTAAAAAGAAAAAAAACTTTCGTGTTGTTTCTTAAAATTTTGTGCAGTATTCTTGAATTAGTCCGAACGCATTTCGCCGCCTGCGGCGACGAGGAATCCCCCCCCCCCGCGAAAATTCGGAAAGGCGGCGGAGCAGCACCGCTGACAATTTCAAGTTTTTCTTTGGCGGCAAATTCTTTTCTGAAAGGCAAGAAATAAACTAATTAACGAAAAAATCTTTTTTTCTTACCAAGTAGATTATTATAATGAGCCCGATAATCGAGCCGAAACCTAATGCATAAATTAAACTACCAGTTATTACAGCAGGAGTCATTAAAGAATATGTTTCCGGAGGAAGCAACTTCTGGTAATAACTGTCATACATGGTTTTATTTCCAAGAAACGAAACTAAATTAACCAATGAGAATAAAATCGAAAAAACATACCAACCAATTGCCAATTTCTTTGCCCATATTAATCTTTTTAAAATGCCATAAAAAATTGTTGCCAATATACCAACTATGACCAAATTTACAATAATTGCTCCTGCTCCACTGACTAAAATTGGTCCCAGTTGGGACAGAGGGATTTTAAACGTCCCAAGCAGTAAACCGACAGCTCCCCACCCAATAAGGATAAGAATTAGTATCATGCCGACTGGAAATTTTTGTTTGATTTGTTCGTTTTCCATAATTTTATATTTTAATAATTAAGATTCAACTTTTTATTACTTTATTAAAGCTATGCCTAAACCCATGAGAAGTATAACAAAAATTAACCCAATAAATAAAGTCAATCCAGTCAGAAATATGGCAAAAAATGATTTTAATGGTGATGAGCCGTAAAACCTATGGACGACATAAGTGCCCGCTACAAGAGAAATAACCGATGATAGAATTGTAAAAATTGATGATAACTTTTGAATTTGATCTAGAAATAATATGTTTAAAGCTGAACTTATACCAACAAATATGCCAAGAATAATTAAATTACAATACAAAGCGGTTTTGAAATCGTTTTTAGAGAATTTGAAAAGACGAGAAAATAAACGCAATATCAAAGAAGCAACCAGTGGAGCGATTATGATGCCCAATATGCTCAAAGAAAAAATCAATATAACTGATGATGTGCTATTTAACAGATTCATATGATTAAAAAATTTTCTTCCTCCAAAATTGAATACGAATTAGTCGCCGAGCGAAGCGAACCAAAACTCCTTGACTTTTCCTAAGTGGTGCGGGTAGAGAGAATCGAACTCTCGACTCATCCTTGGCAAGGACGTGTTCTACCACTAAACCATACCCGCAATGTTCATTAGTATACTATTTTTTCATGAAGATGCAATGGCTTGGTTGAGTTTTTTATAAAATAATCATAGTATGCTGATAAATATTTCTTACAAAATCTTACATAATAAAAGACAAAGAAAACATTTTAGGATTTAATAGAATTAGTACAATTTTTGATAAAATTCATTCAGCAATTATCGCGGAAGTGCTCATTCTTTATCTCGAAAGTTCAGTAATATATAGACCCTATTTGCAGATACCCCCGGCGAAGTGACAAAAAGAGATAAAGGAATTAGTAAAGATTTTTTCTTGTTTGTGTACGTAAGTCAAGACTTGGCTTATAGTATATCTCCGAATTATGATATTATTCGGGGTATTTTTTTTGAAAATAGTATAATTTGGTATTTAAGAACTTGACTTTATTATGTAAAAAAGTAATACTGAATTAAATAAAAATTGTTCTGTCATGAAGGAAAAAATTACCGCCCAGGTTCTTTGGTTTCTGTTTAGGTTATTTGCCTGCTTCTTCTTTTATTATATTCCCTTCATTGCTATCATTGAATTTTTGAGCCCTCTTGATTTTATTGTCTGTATAGCCCATTTTATTCTTATGGAGCCTGGAATCCTTTTGATGACTGCAATTCTGGTTCTGTCTACCCTCTATTCAATTGCCTTTTGGGTGGTGACAATTTTCTTGATGTTTATTTTTGTTATTGGATTATTTGAAATCTCTGAATAAAAGTGAATAAGTGTTAGTCGCCACAGAATATCGTGGCGGCTTTTTTATTTCATTAGGTTTTAATATATTTTAAAAACCTATGATAATTGTGTTTTCTTACATTTTTATATTTGTGCACCTGCCAGGATTCGAACCTGGAATAACGGTTCCGAAGACCGTTGTGATATCCATTTCACCACAGGTGCCTATAATGCACATCTTTTGATAAGACTTTCAAAGTGTATACTGTTTTACTTTGAAAATCAACTTGATTAGTATACACTTTATACTATATGCAATTTCAGGTGCCAGAAAAGATACTATCTCAAATAAACATATTACAATTAGGTGGGTATGAGGCATATCTGGTGGGTGGTTGTGTGCGCGATATGATCATGGGGCGTAATCCAAATGATTGGGATATTACGACTGATGCAAATCCAGAGCAGATTATTCAGGTGTTTGAAACGGCAGGTTTCCGAGTTGTGTATGAAAATACATTTGGAACAGTTGGTATTGTAGATGAAAGCGAAAATGCCGATTCTGATATTCGTACTGTGGAAATTACTCCATATCGTCTTGATGTTGGGTATACTGATCATCGGCATCCTGACCAGGTGATATTCAGTAAAAAATTAGAAGATGATTTAATGCGTCGCGATTTTACCATAAATGCAATGGCGTATAATCCATCTATCGGACATTTGGTTGATTTGTATAAAGGACATGATGATATAAAGGACATGTCCATTAGGGCAGTGGGAAATCCAGACGAAAGGTTTAAAGAAGATGCCTTACGTATGATGCGTGCTGTTCGTTTTTCTGCTCAATTGGGGTTTTCTGTTTCACATGAAACAATGCAGGCAATTTTTGAGAATGCTAATCTATTAGAAAAAGTTTCACGTGAAAGAATTCGTGATGAATTTATAAAAATTATTGTTTCACGTGAACCATCTGTGGGTATTGGGTTTCTCGTGAAACTTGGATTGATGAAATATGCCATTCCTGAATTATTAGAAGGAATAAAATGTGAACAAAAAGGTGCACATGTATATGATGTATATGATCATCTGTGTCATGCATTGCAACATGCCGCTGATAAAAATTATTCGTTTCACGTGAAACTGGCGGCGTTGTTTCATGATATTGGAAAACCTAGAACTCGACGATACGATAAAAACAAAGACAAATATACCTTCTTTGGGCATGAAGTTGTTGGTGCGCGAATGACAAAAGATATTATGTCACGATTGAAATTCTCTAAAAAAGATATTGAAATGATTTCACGATTAGTTCGTTGGCATATGTTTTTTTCCGATACTGAAATAATAACATTGTCTCCTGTACGAAGAATGATTGCGAATATGGCATCAAATGATATAAATAAAGATGTTTCACCTGAAAATCACCCTATTTGGGAATTAATGCGAATTCGAGAATGTGATCGTGTGGGTATGAAGAAAAAAGAAGCTCCTTACCGTTTGAGAAAATATTTTGCCATGATTGAAGAAGCTTTGCGTGATCCGATCAGTGTTTCGCAGTTAAAAATTGATGGTGGATATATGATAAAAGAAATGCAGATGAAGCCTGGCCCAAGAATGGGTTGGATATTGCATGCATTATTAGAAGAAATAATAGAAGATTCAGTTAAAAATACTATTGAATATCTTGTTTCACGTGTAACTGAATTAGAAAAACTTTCTGATGGTGAATTAAAAAAATTAGGTGACCAAGGAAAAGAAAAAAAAGAAATAGTTGATGAGCAGGAAAAAGATCAATTGCATGCAAAGCATGGTGTAAGAAAATAATAAAAAGGGTAGATTTATACTTTTTAATAATCACTATCAAATTTGTCTAATTATGGGAAATAATCTTTTTATTTACCTGTTAAAAAATCTTCAGTATGTTTGGGGTCTATTTTAATGGTTTTTGAAATTTTCCAAACAACATCAAATTGTGATGCCAACATTTGAGCAAATTCTTTACATTCAAGAATAAAACTAAAATTATCTTTTTTTGAAGAAACAAATAAGACTTTGTCTTCATAGATCCAATATCCCATAGAAAAATCAATCTCTTTGGGTGCAAGACGGATTTCACGTTTAAATGCATCACCAACACCAAGGTAAGTATGAGTTTTAATATCAACAATGTGCTTTTCTGGCCAAATTGCTTGGATTGAGATATTTCTTTTGAGTCTTTCTTTGTTAAATTCCCTAAAAAATTCTTCTCCTAATACTTCGAGCATGAGTTTAATGGGCCAATAAGACTTTACTTGGATATTTTTATACAATAGAATATCTTTTGGAGAAAATTTTACACCTTTGCTTCCTTCAAATATTTGCATACGCGGACTGGTAATAGGAGTTTTCCCTTGCCTGATATCAAGGAATGCATTTTGTAAAAATGATTTCGTTTTTTCCAGTTCTGTAATTTTTTCATCAATAATAAGATCTATTTTTTCTTGTGTAACAGGTAAAAAGATTTTTACACCATCTTTTAGAGATTGTGTGATTAATCCTTTTTCTTGAAGTTTTTTTAGAAAGCCATATAAAGATGGTCGAGGTATACCAGTCTTTTTTGCAAGTATTCCAACTGGTTGTCCTGGATGTTCTAATAAAAAAAGAAAAGTTTTGGTTTCTTCGTTATGGAGTCCAAGTTTTGCAAGTTCTTTGTCAATCATGTTCTCATTGTATCTTATAACGTATTGTTGTCAAATTTGTACAACAATATTTACACTAATTGACATATGATATATGCTGTGTTTAGAAATCAAGGAGTTGTTCTTTGGTAATTAAATAACATTTAGAATGAAAAAGATTTCAGTAATGATTGCTTTCGTATCCTTTTTATCTATACATAATGGATTTGGGCAAGAAAACTCCATTTCAGAAAAACAGAAAAAGCCATTATTTAGTATGGGTGGAGGTGTTTGGCTGGGGACTAATGGAAAGACAACTTTTCTTGGTTTTGTTGGTCCAAAGCTTGCTATAGCATTTCCTGTTTCGCCACAAATTAGTTTAGAGACAGGGGTAAGTGGTATCCCAGGTATGATAATCAGCAATGATCCAAAGCCTGGTCTTGCTATGGGGGCCACAATAACCCTTCGTCATACAAAGACTAAGTGTAAACCAATTGTGGGTGTAATGTTTCTAAAAACAGAAACATGGCAGGTTCTATACGGGATTGGATTTTTGTTCTAGATTGCGTAAATCGTTTACAATAATTGCGGTGGAGTTATACTTCATCGCAATTTTATTTTAAAATTAGAACAGTGCGCACATTGACATTATCAGATATATGTGTAAAATTGATTTTAAATCATTGTACCATTAAAAACTATTTGCCATGAATACTTTGAATCTTTTGTTGCTTCGTTTGATTGAAGATCGGCCTGATATTATTATCAATTCTGGATCTTCTGGTCTTATTCAGCAAATTCGTTCGCTTTGTATGGGATCGGAATTGAATCCTGTAACGGCTTCGATAGAGGAAATGCAATCCGTTGTTTTCATTATTTCTAATGTATCGTTGCCACCGTTTTCTTTTTTGGATATTTCAAATGTTTGGATTGATGGCGGCCAAGGTAAAATTCAATTGAGAAAGATTTACCAGACTTTTACTATTACAGAAAGTCTTGCAAAAATTCTCTTAGAATTCAAAGATCTTGGTTGTTGGATTTCAGATTGTTCGTTTTCTCTTACAGGAGAAAGAGAGGAAAATGATAAAGCTTGTGCACAAGGTATCAACGATAGGCTGGATTTCTTGAATTCTGATAATCGATTTAGTCTCTTGAGTGATCTCATCAGGGAGCTAGGCCATCTTATGTTATCAAAACAGTATGAGAAGCCTGATTCTATGCTAACAGAAATAAAAAATCTTACTGGAGAACTTACCCCTCTGTATCAAAAGAAGTTTGGATCTGAAAAAAGTTTCTAAAAGCAATTACCCTGACTGAGACATCAGTCAGGGTAATTTTTATATATAAAAACCCGCCACGATATCCTGTGACGGGTAAGATTGCTAAAGTTCTGGGCTAATTCTTCTTATACTAAGACCAAGAAAAAAACATAAACCGGTGATCGCAGTTGGTAGTACGATAAGCATTTTGACTGCGTCCATCCCTTGGGGGATTCCTTGTAAAAGACTTTCCCAAAAAAGAAGAGAAACAAAAAATACAAAAATCCAGCACATCATCAAGAATAATCTCATGAGAAGGTCTGGCTTTACATATTCCAATTGCTGTATGATACCTCCTGCTATAAAAGCAGAGGCTATATAAACAAAGATTGGCCAACGCTCCATGACTCCATGCTTTATTAATACAATAGCAGTAAGCCAATTAAAAGATTCAAAAAGTATGGGTGCCATGAATGCACACCATAAAGTAATTGTAATCAAATTGTATCTCTTGGGCACTTTTTCCATGTTCATGATTTCGAGAGTTTGAAGTAAAAGATCAACTTGCTTTTACAATATCATGTAAATTAAATCAAGTCAATTTCTATGGAAACGGGGCAATGATCAGAACCTATGACATCTGGTAGAATTTTTGCCTGCTGGATGCTTGATGCTAATTTTTGAGAAACAAAAAAATAATCTATTCTCCACCCTATATTCCTTTCTCGTGATTTTCCAAAATGACTCCACCAGGTATAATGTCCATCATCCTGGATAAATAACCGAAATGTATCTATAAAACCAGAGATGATAATGTTATCAATTCCAGCACGTTCTTCAGGAGTAAAACCTTTTTTGCCAATATTTGGTTTTGGTCTGGCAAGATCATTCTCGGTATGAGCAACATTAAAATCCCCACACATGATTACTGGTTTATTTTTTTGTAATTCATTGCAATATTCTAAAAATGCTGGATCCCAATTATCATAACGCATGGATAATCGACCCAGATCATCTTTTGCATTCGGGGTATATACATTTACAAGAAAGAATTTTTTATATTCTGCTGTAATAACGCGACCCTCGGTTGATGTATCACCAAAATAATCAACAAAATTATATCTTTTTTGTATTGATTCAGAAAATCCATGCGTAACAGTGACGGGTATTTCTTTGGAGAAAATAGCCGTACCGCTGTATCCTTTTTTTTGTGCTGAATTCCAATATTCATGATATTCAGGAAAATCAATAGGAGATTCAGATTGTTGTGCTTTTGTTTCTTGAAAACAAATAATATCTGGATTATGTTCTGTAACAAAAGATACAAGAAGATTTTTTCTGTGTACTGCGCGGATCCCGTTTACATTCCAAGAGATGATTTTCATATGTTATAGTGTAACATATCTAAAAGTGCACCTGGTTACATAAAAGATCAGGCTGGGTTACACTGGCTCACGAACTTAAATTAATTCCATAATGAAAATAATTTTTACCTCTTGCCTTTTTAGTTTGTACTGATCATTGTTCAGTGCTGACCATATATTGTGGATGTAATATTGGCTCACCTCGATAATCACACACCTTTGACACTATTGTTTTGGGACATTAGTGTTTTATTTTTGAAATAAAGAAAACACTAATGCTACTTGTTTTTCTGGACCATTTTTTGTGGTAATAAAAACAACATCTTGATCAATGCATTCTAGTTCAGGTTCAAATAATTCACGAATTTCATGTTTTGTAAAAAAATGATAAGAGACACCAAATTTTGTAATACTGCCCTCTTCTAATGTTGGTGGTAACGTATCAAAAAATCTTGGGGTTGTTCGGGATAATGATACATTAAAATAATATCCACGCGGTTTTAAAATACGAATTACTTCGTCGGCATAATGTTTCCATGTTGTATGGGGGAGATGTTGCAATGTCCCGATATCGGTTGCCATATCAAAACTAATATCTGCCAAAGGAATATCAAACACATCCGCTTCGACAAATCGAATACGAGATTCTTTACCAAGGTGTTTTATTTCTTCGTTCGCTTTTTTAACAATTTCTGGAACAATATCAATGCCAATAACTTTTGCTCCAGCTTCGACCAATTTCAAACCCCACCGTCCGCGACCAGCACCAATATCTAATACAAAAGGATCTTTGGGTAAATCAGTTTGAGAGAGGATTCCAAACGCTGTATCTTGATACGGAATATGTGTCCACACGTCAGTACCCGTGATGTATGCTTGGGTAAAATGGTCTTTCAAAGATTGTAATTGGTCTTTGTGATTCATGTGGATATAGTATATCAGAAATGATACCACTGAGATAGATTATAAAAAGAAAATTATTTTTTTTTCCCGTGAAATCTTTGATGAACTTCTTTTAGTTTTGCATCAGTAACATGAGTATAAATTTGAGTAGTTGAAATATCTGCATGACCTAACATTACCTGTACTGAACGAATATCAGCTCCATTGGAAAGTAAATCCGTTGCAAAACAATGCCTGATGACATGGGGTGTAACCTTTTTTGTGATACCCGCAATAATAGCATATCTTTTTACAATGCGTTCAATGGATCTTCTATCTAATCCTTTGTTTTTATCTTCTTTATTTTTATTTTTTGAAACATTAACAAATAATGCATCTGAAAAATCTTTGCGTTCTTTGAAATATTCTTGTAAAGCAGTTTTTGCTGCAGGAGATAAAAATACTACACGAACTTTGCCACCTTTTCCTCGGACAGAAAATTCATCACGAGATAAATCTATATCGTTTGTCAGGGAGCACAATTCAGAAACACGTAGTCCTGTAGAAAAAAGCATTTCCAGAATTGCCTTGTCACGATATTTAATTTCGGTAGTTTCTTCTATATTTGGTGCATCTAATAATCTTTCTAATTCTTTGTCAGAAATAATATCAATGGATCGTTCTCCTATTTTTGCTAATTCTATTTGATCAGCAGACATTGTTTTGCAACCATGTTTTGTCATGTATTTTAGAAAAGAACGTAATGCAATCAAATAATAGTTCTGAGTCTTTTTTGACATGGTTTGCCCTGTTGCCCTGTTGTTTCCGGATGATTGTCTATTTAACCAAAGTCGAAAATCTCGAACCAGTGGGGAAGTAACATCTTCTGGTTGTGTGACTTTTGTTTGGTTCATAAAAACCGTCAGATAGTGATCATAATTTTGAATTGTTTTTATGGCTCGACCTCTTTCAATTTCCAAATATTCAAGAAATTCTCGTTTCCATTCCTGGATTGTTTTCATGGTACCATTGTAGCATATCCATGTGCCCACTTCATGTTGGGGACAGGACCCCCTCTAATTTCCACAATTTCTGTGTGATGGGGTTAAATACTTTTGGTAGAGGTTGGTCTTAGGAGACCTTACTCAATTTGATATGATCAGGAAACTTCTGTTAAGGATTTGGAATTTGGTTCTATTGCTTTTTATATAAAAGTGTGGTTATATGTATATAGTTTTTGCACCTCGTCATACATCTTATTTACGTCAGCTCTATGAAAAATTTCATAATACTCTTTTGTTGCCTTTGTTTTGAATTGCAATCTTTTGCACAAAAATCTGATTTAGAACAATTAACTTTATGTAAGAAATTATTTGGTAATGTTATTTCTAGATTTGATTCCTGTGTATCTGGTGGAGATATTATTAGATCCCGAGAATGCTTTGATGAATTTCATATTGTTTTGGATATAGAACTGTTCAATTATCCAATGCAAACACAGGAAAACTTTAAAAATCGAGCATACGAGTATAGTGTTTTTTTATTAATATCTCAATTAAGAGCAACGGTTAGTCAATCAGAATTCACGGATTCTGATCATATAGAATTAGCACGATTAGATTTAATTGCTACCATCGAAGTGTCTTGTTTTGAATACATTGAATAATCAAATAGTAATTTGTATTTCAAAAGCCCCACAGATTTGTTTTGCGGGGTTTTTATTTTCATGAGTTGACTTTTTTCAGCATATTTGGTTTTATGTAGGTAGTTCTTTTAAATGTTTCACCCTGTAAAGATTTAGAAATCATGAAGAATCAAGGCCTAACCCATAATGCAAATGCAAATACCATACAGGAAAAAACATTGGTCTACGTAGGATCCTTTGATCCAATAATAAAACCAGATGTCTCTTTGTTGAGAATATTAAACCATATGACAAAGGAAGAGGGGTTCCGTCTTGTTATTGTAGTGGTCAATGACCCCATGGGATCATATCTTTATCGTCAGGCGTTACGGATTTCGATGGTTGAAAATATTGTTTTTAATTACAACAATCCATCGGTTTCGGTTGTGGGGTATTCCGGTTCTTTTGTCTCTCCCAGTCAAATTGCATCTCGTTTGGGAGCTCAGGCTTGTGCATACAGTCTTGATTTTGCGCATGATTGGCAATTTTTCAAGAAGAAGTTTCAGATTTTGTTTTCTGGTTTTTTCTTCCCTAAAATTCAGAATCTGATTTTTGAGAGAAAAAGAAAAACCAAAACAACTCTGACTGCTGTGCAACAGGCAATTATCGGCCATGATTACCCACTGGTGAAAAGAATGGTTCCATCAGATGTGTTTCCTATCATTAGGACACGAGAGGGACAAATATTGGGAATTTAAAAAAGATTCCCAGCCCCCCGACTGAATTGGTCGGGGGGTTTTTATTTCTTCTTTGTTTATCTCTACTATGTATATGCTAAAAATGGGCTTGCAAAAAATCAGTATCTATGCTATCATCACAACATGCTTACGAAAAAAGTAAAACAAAACATCATTAAAAAATTCCAAGTCAGTGACGAGGATACTGGTTCTTCTGCTGTACAGGTTGCATTGTTGACTAGACAAATTCATGAATTAACACTTCATTTGAAAACCCATGCAAAAGATTTGCACTCTAAGCGAGGTCTTTTGAAAATGGTTGCTGATCGAAGAAAGCATTTAGAATATTTGAAAAAACACGACGAAAAGATGTACAAGAAAGTTCTCAAAGAATTAGATCTAAAACGATAATTAATTTTTACACATGTCACCGAATTGGTGGCATTTGTGTTTATGAGACTTTTTCATTATTAAAATTGTTTGGTATACTGTAAGCAGATTTTTTAAAAATATAATTTTTATATATGAGTATTATTAAACACAAAGAACAGCGTGTTGCTGTTTTTATCGATGCACAAAATTTATATCACAGTGCAAAAAATTTGTATAAACGAAAAGTAGATTTTGGTGCTATTGTAAAAGAGGCTGTTGCAGGAAGAAAATTGGTTCGTGCTATTGCATATGTTATTACATCGGAAGCGGGCGACGAAAAAGGTTTTTTTGATGCACTAACAAAATTGGGCATTGAAACAAAAACAAAAGATTTACAAATTTTCAGTGGTGGTGCAAAAAAAGGTGACTGGGATGTTGGTTTGACTGTGGATGCAATTACTATTGCACCAAAAGTGGATGCTATTGTATTGGTTTCTGGAGATGGTGATTATGTGCCATTGGTAAAATATTTGCAAATTCATGCAATCCAAGTAGAGGTGGCTTCTTTTGGAAAATCAACGTCAGGAAGATTATTGGAGGCTGTTGATGATTTTATCGATCTGTCAGACAATCCTAAAAAATATCTTATAGGAAGAAGATAATAAAGATGTACTTGTTTTGAGGCATGCATTCTGGTAGTATAAAAATAAACTAAAGCCCTTTGCCATGAAAATGTTCGCTGAAGTTCTGGAATGTATGTTTTGGGTTGTGTTTGGCTTTACGCCATTCGCTTTTCTGAAATTAGCAAAATCTTCTCCGGGATTTATTTTTTCCCCACTAAGATTTATGTTTACATCTGATGATTAATGCGTCATCGGTATGAGATAACCATTATCGCTTTTATTCGGTAGTGGTTATTTTTTTTGGTTGTTTTATTTTTGCTTTTAATTCCAATGCGGCTCGACTGTATCCTCCACCAAACCCATCCAAGAAATTAATATGGGTACTGTTTCCACGATCAATATAACATGTCATAACAGCAGTTTTTGAAATAGAATGACCATAATAAATAATTCCTAATTGCTCCATATTATCTAATATGTTAAAAAATCTTTTACGCATTTCGTGTGTTCCCGCAAAAATAGTCATCAGATTTCCGCTGACTTTTAATGTATCGCTGGCTGTCATTAAATCGGCACTGATTTCAAGATGTTTATATTTTCCCAAATTAAACATGTATTGAATTTTTTGTTTCCATGGGCCAAATAATCCACGGAAAAACCAATAAGCGATATATCGCCATTTTAATTTTCCAAATTTTATCCTAGATGCATACAGAATAGTTTTTAAATCTTTTGTTGGGGTCAGTTGCTCATGATCAACAGGGTGTCGTTGTTCAAAGTTTCCATAAATAGTATCTAAATCACGAAGAATTTTTGTATATACACTTTGTGAATTTTTTGCTTCGACCGATTGTATAATTAATGCAATGACTTCTTCAGCGTGCAGAGGTGGATGAATTTCTGACCATTTGCATTCCAATCCATGTAAATCTAAATTCACTGCCAGTGGACCATTATATAATTGGGTAGTTGTGTCATCCTTGACTTGGCGTTCTGCAAAATAAGTTCCTGTACCAAAAAATATTGCCTGAGTATAAGCTTGGTTTACTTTAAATTTTTCTACAGAAACCTCATGACCATGTGTACGCACATCAGATATTTGAATATGTCCGACACGTAGGATAACCTGAAATTGATTCCATGCATGATTTTTTAATGCGTGTAATGTTGCCAGACATTCCGCCAGCATTTCTTCGGGTACACACAATGTTGCACCATCGCCACCATAGATAAAAGGAATTTGTAGTTGATGTGATTCAACGATATTTAATACAGATACCACACTACTGGAGGCAAGAATATTTACCTGTTGATAATGTTCTAATTGAGCGCTGGAATCCTCTACATCGGTAATAATAATATGCCAAGAATCTGGCAGTGGTACCCCGTGCTCCTGTTCTACAATATCGACAAAGTGTTTTGGGCTGGCTGGTAGGTTTGTGTAAAATTCTTTTGATGACATGAGAATAGTATAGCAAAAAAAATACTTTTGCACCTTTATTTAAATTCATGATAGGATAGAAAAGTGCTTTTATAAATAACTCAAAAAAAGTCTTTGGACGGGTAGTATTGTATCTTTTTGTGATATAAAACTAAGGTCTGAAGGCTTTCTTTAAAGAATATGAAAAAACAAGAATATAAAGTGCAATTAGGCGAATATGAAATTGTTGCTGAATTTTCTAATCTGGTAGATCAAGCTCATGGTGCAGTAATTATGCGGTCGGGTGATACTGTTGTTTTGGCAACGGCGTGTATGTCTGCAAACGGAGATGGAAATCCCGGTTTTTTTAATTTACAGGTTGAATATCAAGAAAAATTTTATGCCAGTGGAGAAATATTAGGGAGTCGTTTTATGCGACGAGAAGGTCGCCCATCTGAAACAGCAATATTGGCGTGTCGTATTATTGATCGAACATTGCGTCCATTATTTTCTCATCATATTAAAAATTCTATTCAAATTGTGGTGACAGTATTATCTATTGGGTCTTTTGATCCTGTGCTACTGGGTGTGAACGCTGCGTCGTTGGCTTTAGCAGTTTCTGATATTCCATGGAACGGACCCGTAGGTGCAGTTGCGTTGCGTCGACCCGTAGGAGAAAAAGATATTGTATTAAATCGGTATGTACGATCTACAGAAAAATCTACTTCTGAATATCTTTATGATTTTGATTTATTAGTCTGTGCAAAAGAAGGTCGTATCACCATGATTGAATCAATGGCATGTCAGGTTTCAGAAGAAATTATGGCACAGGGTTTTACTGATGCAATTTCTGCAATTGCAACATTGGAGCAATTTCAAAAAGATATCATTACAAAGATTGGAAAAGAAAAACGCGATATCCCCTTGCCTGTTGTGCCAAAGGAATTATCAGATGTGTTTCACACAACCGTGCGATATATTTTGTGGAACCATCTTGAGCATGGGACAGCAGATAAAAAAGTGTTTCACGAAATAGAAGAAGTCTATAGAAATGCATTACGTGAACAATATGCAGAACGTGATGACATTTTTGCTCAAGCACATCATTATTATGAAATAACGGTAGATGCAATGGTTCATGAATTAGCATTGCAGCATAAAAAACGTGCTGATGGTCGTGGGTTGGATCAGGTGCGTGATTTGTATGCACAAGCAGGAGGATTGTCTTCGTTGTTACATGGATCGGGAATTTTTTATCGAGGAGAAACACATGTATTGTCTGTGGTAACTTTGGGTGGACCGGAAGACGCTTACACTATGGATGGCATGGAAACAAAAGGAATAAAACGTTTCATGCATCACTATAATTTTCCGCCTTTTTCTGTTGGTGAAACAGGTCGTTTTGGGGGATTGAATCGGCGTGAAATTGGACATGGTGCATTAGCAGAGAAGGCATTGGTATCTGTAATTCCGTCAAAAGAAGATTTTCCCTATACTATCCGTGTGGTTTCTGAATGTATGGCATCCAATGGTTCTACATCACAAGCGTCTGTGTGTGCATCGACATTAGCATTAATGGATGGAGGTGTTCCCTTATTGGCACCTGTTGCAGGGATTTCTGTCGGATTAATGTTAAATACAAAAAATGAATCAGAATATGTACTACTGACTGATATCCAAGGCGCAGAAGACCATTATGGTGACATGGATTTCAAGGTTGCGGGAACAAAAAATGGTATCACCGCAATTCAGTTAGACATAAAATTAGATGGAATCCCTGTGGCTATTTTAGTTGATGCATTAGATAAAGCAAAAAAAGCACGAATGATAATATTGGAAACATTGAAACAAGAAATAACTATACCTCGTTCTGATATTTCTGTGCATGCACCAAAGATTGTTTCATTGCGTATTCAATCATCGCAAATTGGTATGGTGATTGGTTCAGGGGGGAAAACAGTAAATGAAATTCGTGAAAAGACTGGTGCAGAAATTACCATTGAAGATGACGGGTTGATCTATTGCATTGGAAAAAATGGATCTGCAGAACAGGCGCGAGATATTATTGCAAACATGACAAAAGAATGGGTGGCAGGTGAAATGGTGCAGGGAACAGTTCGCAAGGTGTTAGAAATCGGCGCAATTGTTAGCTTGTCTCCTTTTGCAGATGGATTGGTACATGTATCTGAAATTGCAAATTTCCGTATTGAAAAAGTTTCTGACTATCTCACCGAAGGGCAAATTGTGCCCGTGACAGTTGTTGCAATAGACAAAGATCGCGACCGAATCAGTTTGTCTATTAAAAAAGATAATCCCGAGTTTATAAAAGAAAAGAAATAAAAATAATTTATAAAAATTATCATCCTAAATAGGGTGATTATTTTTTATCTCCTTCCACCTAAATTATTCTCATGATAGTATATATGTATGGACAATGAAAAAGATTCACCATCTTCTATTAAAAAAGCAAAGTTTTTTATACCAACTCCTCTTGATGAAAGTCAGGAATATAATCCTTTGTTTGATGTAAATAATACCATCGAACCATCACGTATTATACATAAAGAAGATGAAGAATTGCCAGATTCACAACAAGAAGATGTTGGCGGTATTTCTTTTTCAGTTCCCCAAGAAAAAGAAGGTGAAAATAATATTGCCAACAAAGAAATAATTGATTCCCTTGTTGATGTTGATATGTTAGAGAAGGCACCAGATCCCGCATTGGTGAATGTTCTTCGTGCTGGGGATATTGTTGCAACCGAACATCCAGAATTTGCTGATAAATTACATGAAGAAAAGATTTCCTTTGAAGAGTATAAACGTGAACAAGAAAAAGATCCACTGCGTGACCCCACATTGATGCCAAAAAAAGATTCTGCAATGAGAACCTATTTCAGTGATGTACAACACGTGACCACGACCAGTGATCCCACAACTATTGCAACAGTTTTTGATACAGTACATGAAGAGGAAGATCAAAAGAAACAGGATTCAAAATTGGCGACAAAAAATATTTTTTATGGAATTGGGTCGTTTGTTCTTTTTGCTGGTGCTATTTTTATTGTGATGTTTTTTGTATTACCAAAATTTACCAACATGAATATTTTGCAAAAAAATAATCAGACAGATGCACAAACCCTGTTACCCTCAGATGATTATGTAATGTTGTCATTTCCATTGGGTATATCATTATTAGACAGTGCAACAAAAATCCAAGAAGCACTCTCTTCTTCTTATGTATTTAATTCTCTTATCGCATTGCATCCTGTTGTTCCAGAGGGGCTAGGAAATCGACCATTGACCAGTAAACAATTTTTAGAGACATTACAGATTCAGGCACCTTTGGGATTTTTGGGAACGCTAGAAGAAGATCCTTTTATGTACGGTATTTTTTCTGGAACACAAAATTATTCCTTTGTAGTTCTGAGGATAAATACTTATGATAATGCATTTTCTGGAATGCGAATATGGGAAGATACATTAATTGCTGATGTAAAAAATCTTTTTGGATTACCTAAAGATGTGTTGCGTATGACTTACGAACGTGCACCCTTTGAAGATGTTCTGTGGAAAAATCGTACAATCAGACGAGTTCAGTTTAATACAGCCTTGGTTTCCAGAGAAACAAATGCAGTGCCGCGGACTTTTGAAAATATACGATTAGAATCTTTGGCAATAGAAGATATTCTTATTTGGTATCCAGAAACAATAATAGTAAAAGGATCATACCTACCCCTTCTTGATATAGATGAAAACATAGAAATTCCCATAGATGAAAAAGTATCTGGGTCTGATGTTGATGCACAAAACCCCCTTTCTGTAACAGAAGAATTAATAGATAGTACATCAACAGAAGAAAACACATTAATACAAGACGATGGGATCATTGTTGGTGTTGTATTAGAAGAAGAAACTTTTGCACCGATTGTTTTTCCTATATTATTTACAACCCCGTCAGGAGATGATCTCATTATTAATAGATCAGACCGTTGCCCGTTGTTACCAGATTCAGTGGTTGAACAATCTACACAAGGGTTAATATCTATAACTTATCGAGTAAACGCATGTGGTCGTATAGGAGAAGAAGATGTATTAGTTGTACAAACAAATTCTACAGATGACATTGTGGTTAGCTTTTTAGAATCTTTGGATCAATATGTAGAAAAAATTATTCTGGATACAGAATCACGGTTTGTACCTACTTATGATGAAGGAGAAACAGTATTGTTGTATACTTTTTTGAATGAAAACACGTTATTGATTACAACTCACGAAAGTGTATTAGAAGAAGCTATTCGTAGAATGGCAAGATCAACATTTTTGCAATTTCGGTAGCCTTTCTTTTTATTTTCACTGTGGTACACTCTTTTTATATGAAAAGAAACGATTTAGATGTAGTACACTTTCAGAAATTACTTGAAGAAGAAAGAAAAATTCTTTTACAAGAATTAGGCGACAATGGACATCCAACAGGATACAAAAATGACTGGGAGGCGCAACCAGAACATCAAGATTCCCAAGAGCCAGATTTTGTTGATCAGGCTGATAATGTGGTTGATTTTCAACGAAGAATTGCTTCACTATCTGAATTAGAAATTCGTCTAGGAGAAGTAGAAAAAGCATTGCAAAAAATCGTATTGAATGATGGAACCTACGGTATCTGTGAAATATCTGATGAGCCTATTGAAATAGAACGACTTGAAGCAAATCCTGCTGCACCAACCTCTATTGCAAATATGAAATAAAAATAATTCTTTTTAAAAAATACTCACCAGCATGGTGAGTATTTTTTATTATTCTTGTGTATTTATTATATTTCTATACAATGTATATAGCTATGGCATTTGCTCGTGTATATTCTGCACAACCACATGTGACACGGGGAACCCTGATAACTGTCGAGGTTGATTTGGCAACGGGATTAAATGCATTTACTTTGGTTGGATTACCAGACAAGGCGGTCGAAGAATCCAGAGACCGTGTAGGATCTGCATTAAAAAATTCTGGATTTTCTTCTCCAAAGCACACTAATCAAAAAACAGTTGTCTCTTTGGCTCCAGCAGAAGTAAAAAAAGAAGGTTCATTTTTTGATGTCCCTATTGCCTTAGGATATTTGATGGCGTCCGAAGAATTATCTTTTAATCCAGAAAAGAAATTATTTGTTGGAGAATTAGCATTAAATGGAGAATTACAACCCATACGTGGTGCATTATTGTTGGCACAAATGGCTTTGCAAGAAGGCTTTACTGAATTGTATGTTCCTGCACACAATGCAAAAGAAGCTGCATTGGTTTCTGGCATTACGGTATATCCAGTACGCACATTGTCTGATCTTGTGCGTCATTTACAACCAAAACAAAATTCTGAATCATCTGAATTATTTTCATTATCTCCACAGCCGGAAACTGTATTAGATATATCAGCATATACTCCTCCTATTTCTTTTGATGATGTTCAGGGTCAAGAACATGCAAAACGTGGATTGGAAATCGCTGCTGCTGGTGGACACAATGTTGGTATGTATGGACCACCGGGTACTGGAAAAACGATGCTAGCGCGAGCTTTTTCTGGAATTTTACCAGCATTGTCAAGAAATGAAATATTGGAAATTACCGGTATTCATTCATTGTCTGGAACATTAGAAAGAGAGGTCATTATGCATCCGCCATTTCGTTCTCCACATCATACATCTAGTCATATTGCAGTAATAGGTGGTGGATCAATTCCAAAACCAGGTGAAGTTACTTTGGCACACAGGGGTGTTTTATTTTTAGATGAATTTCCTGAATTTGATAAACGAGTTATTGAATCATTGCGACAACCGTTAGAAGATCGTCATGTGCATATTTCTCGTGCACATGGCAGTGCAAAATTTCCTGCACATTTTTTGCTAATATCAGCAATGAATCCGTGTCCATGTGGATTCTTTGGTTCACGAAAAAAGACTTGCATATGTAGTCCCAGCGCGATTGCACGATATAAACGTAAAATATCCGGACCCATTATGGATCGTATTGATATTTGGCTCGAAGTAGAACATGTTGATTATGATATGTTGTCTGGAGAGAAAAAACCTGATGCACAAGGAACTCAACAATCGATAAAAGAACGCGTAGAAAATGCAAGACAAAAACAATACCAAAGATATGAAAAGAAAAATAGTGAACTATCAGCAAAAGATATTCAAAAAATTCATTTAGATGAAAATGTAAAAAAGATATTACAAATCAGTGCTGAAAAGTTATCACTTTCTCCACGTGCTTATCATCGTGTAATAAAGCTGGCACGAACCATTGCAGATTTGGATGAATCAGAAGAAATTCAAGAATCACATGTATTAGAGGCGTTACAATATCGTCCGAAGAATACATAATACCGAGCATGAATAAACCCTGTGTTTTGTTGGGATAGAATATATATCTTTTAATTATTAAAAATATATGTTGACAATTGATATTGGGGTGGGTAAAATACATATGCGTGTTTTATTATTCATTTTATTAATAAAGAATTCAAATTATGAAAAAGATTTTTTTTACTTCGATCTTAATGTTTGTTCTGGTATTTTCATTCGGGAATACACCAAAGGCTCATGCTCAAGATGCAACCTTGTTGCAAAATCTATGGCAACAATTAGATGAGATTCGTATGCACTTAGGTGGGTTGGCTTCTCGTCAATCAACAACAACAAGAATAACAATCCCAACGGACAATCCTTCAACTGCAAGTACTATGCCTTGTCCGTTAGATGGCGCTACATCGGCTCAATGTGATACTTGGTGTGCAGAAATTATGGATGGAACACCTAATTCTGATAGTGGTCCTAGTACTTGTCAACTTCCTTTAAATATTGCAACACCTAATAATGCAGATCTAAATACTAATCGAAATACGGTATGTCCCCCGGGTCAACAATATAATTCATTGGTAGGATGTACTCTTCCTCCTATTGTGGTTACTGGTAAAACTGAACTTATTGATGTTACTAGGAAGCCATCTTATTCAGAAAATCTTCAAGAGGATAGAATGGAATTACTTCCTACAACAACTCGACGCCCGGGTATGACTGGTCCATCAATTGAACAAATGCAAAAAGTTCTTGTAAAATTAGGATTTCTTCATTCTTCGCAAGTGACAAGCAAATATGATGATCTGACCAAACAAGGAGTTATGAATTTTCAGAAATCAAATTACCTTGGTGCTGATGGGGTTGCAGGGCCAAAAACATTAGGAATAATGCGAATGTTGATAGATAAATCAATGTCTGAAACAAAAAATTCGCTAAATGAATTTGTTCCTGTGCAACCAACTATTTATCGTTATGTTTATAGCTGTACCATAACGGGTGCAGGTTTGTTAATAAATGGTACTTATAATATAAGTTCTGATAATGATATGGGACCGACTAACGGTTTTTCAGCCGGAAGGGTGAGGGTTAGTTGCTCTCGTATGTAATTAGTTTTTGTATATAAAAAAACCACTTTCGGGTGGTTTTTTTATATACAAAAGACATATTTTATAGATTTTGATATACTGAGAAGCATATGAAAAAAAGTATTCAAATAATTGCACCATATCACCCACCTCAAAAGGTATTAGAAAAATATGCACATGTATTGGTTAATTTTGCTTTACATTCGGGTAAGGGAATTAAACGTGGAGATGTGGTTCGTATCGTATGCCCTGAATCTGCAAAACCATTATATGCAGAATTAAAAAAAGCCGTTATAAAATCAGGTGGACATGTAATTGGAAATTATATTCCAGATGATATTGGTATGGATGATCGCCCATTGAACATGTCAAAAGACTTTTTTGATTATGCAGATGAATCACAGGTAAAATTTTTCCCAAAAAAGTATCTCAAAGCATTGGCAGACACTATCGACCATCAGATATCAATTATTTCCGAATCAAATAAACATGCATTGCACGGTGTAGAACCAAAAAAAATCATGCAATTAGGTCAGACCATAAAACCTTTCCGTGATTGGTTAAATAAAAAAGAAAGCGCTGGGAAGTTCACATGGACATTGGGGCTATATGGTACTCAGGCAATGGCAGATGAAGCAGATTTATCAGTCGAAGAATACTGGGATCAAATTATCAAGGCATGTTATCTTGATAAAAAAGACCCCATATCTGTATGGAAAAAACTATATGCAGATATGGCGATATATGAAAAGAAATTAAATGATATTACAAAAAATACAGAAAAATTTCATATTATAGGGCCTGATATTGATTTGTGGATTACCCCAGGAGAAAAAAGGAAATTTATAGGAGGATCAGGGCGTAATATTCCTTCATTTGAATTATTTACATCACCAGATTGGCGTGGGACACATGGTTGGGTAAAATTTAATCAACCTTTGTATCGATATGGTAATTTAATTACAGACATATTCTTGCGATTTGAAAAAGGACTGGTTGTAGAATCAACCGCAAGTAAAAATCAAAATGTATTGCGTGAAATGATTGCAGTACCAGGGGCAAACAAAATTGGAGAATGGTCGTTGACGGATAAACGATTATCACGGATTACAAAGTTTATGGCAGAGACGCTATTTGATGAAAATATGGGTGGACCTAATGGAAATACCCATATTGCGGTTGGCATGTCTTATCATGATTGTTATGACGGTGATCCAACAAAAGTTTCATCAGCTGGTTGGAAAAAATTAGGATTTAACGATTCTTCCGTGCACACTGATATTATTTCTACGACAGCACGAACCGTAATTGCACACACAAAAGATGGAAAAGAAGTTATTATGTATAATAATGGCAAGTTCACTCTTTAGAAAATTGCCTCTAAAAAAACATAGATATCACATGATAAAATAAAAATTATTTCAAATTTATTTATTATTAACGAATGGTTATTTATCACTCGTTAATCTTTATCCACAGATTGCTGTTGTTTTATTTTTTTTCTGTTATAATAAAAGGTATATGGAAAAAAATAATTCATCGTTTCGTACTATTATCCTTCTTCTTATCAGTGTTCTTCTTTTGGTAGTTATTATTGTTGCACTTCGTTCTCCTAAAAAATCTTCTCTATCTGATAATCAGCCAGGACCATTAACAGATGAAGAAATAGCTGCATTGATAGTAGAATTAGAATCTCAACCTCAATCAGAACCATTAACAGATGAAGAGATGTCTGCATTGATGGTGAAATTAGAATCTCAACCTCAATCAGAACCATTAACAGATGAAGAAATAGCTGCATTGATAGTAAAATTAGAATCTCAATCAAACTAACTATTATGCCAGAAAAAAAATCACCACATATATGGATTTGGATTACAATTATCCTTTTGGTTGTAATTGTCCTTGTGGTTATTTTTGTTATTCGTGATAAAAAATATTCTCAAGATGCCCTTTCTTCAGAAAATGTTATTGAAAACATGACCGTACCTGAATATAATTATTCAGAACAAGACAGTGTGCGTATCGAACAAGAAATTGCAGAATCAAATGAACTATTTTTGAATGCATTTTCCGGAGAAGGTGCAAATGGTATTGAAAATCAATCAGAAACAGAAAAAACCGTTATTGACTCAGCACAACAAGAAAAAATACAACAATCAAACGAAGAATTTATGAATATGTTTAATCAATCAAATCTATGATACATTTTCGTCACATGATATTTATCGGTGCAGCTTCTTTTATTGGTGTATTTACTATGTTTTTAGCAAATAACGCATTATTTGCACAAACACCACCTGGCACCATGAATGGTTTTGCATGGTCTGATGCAGGAGACCCCTCAAATCAAACAAATTTTCCTGGCGGTGGTGCATACGGTCGTGGTGGTGGATGGATTAGTTTGAATTCTGATGATTTGACTCCGACACCTTCTCCATCTTGGGCTGTTTCTATTAATCCAAACACTGGGAATATGTCAGGATACGCGTATTCATCTTTTTTGGGTGCCACATACAGTGGTGGAATGAACCCTATTGCAATGAATAACGCCAGTGGATATATTCGTTTTTCATTAGCTGGAGGAGAAGTTACTCCGGCTGGTGGTTCTTCGCCAGTAGTTATGGCACGTTTAGATATTCAAAATGGACGATTAGAAGGCTGGGCTCGTTCATGTGCAGTATTTCAATCGGGTTGCAGTGGTGCATTATTGGATCCATTGTCACGTGGTGGTTGGGATGGATGGATTAGTCTTTCTGGAACTGCACAAAATGGACAACCCTATGGTGTGAATATGCTCAGCTATGATTCCATAACAGGAATTGCGGAATTGTATGGATATGCATGGGGTGATATCAACTTAGGTTGGATATCTTTTGAAGAAGTCTATGTGCAATTAAGTCCAAATCCTCCTGTATATTGTACAAATACTCCGGGTGGTCCTCATTATTTTATTCCATCAGGGTGGACAATTGATCCTACTGATCCTACATTGTGTATTCAGGGTCAGGGTCCAACTCAACCATCAAACACTCGATTATCAATCAATGCAGGGTGCTATATTGCAAATTCCCCAGTTTCTGTACAATGGACAACATCAGCCGTTGGTCCGATGTCTTGTACTGTGGATTCTTCTCCTGATGTAACTAGTCTGGATCTTGATAATTTTCCTGCAACATCAGCTATAACCACTGGTTCGGTAATGTCTGGTAATTTGATAGCAGATACTACATTTTTGTTATCATGCCAAAATCTGGATACTCCATCGGTGACACAAACAGCACAAACAATTAGCTTGGCATGTCCTGCAAATGTTGCCAATGTAAATCTGAGCAACTCTTGTACAACAACTGGAGATACTACAGTATATTGGAACATAGATCAGGCAATCAGCTGTACAACAACTATTCCCAATATAAGTTTAAATCTTGTAAATAATTCTGATTCTGGTTCTGAATCCAATATTCCAGTTGGACAAAGTTACAATATTTCTTGTATTGGACAAGATGGAAATACTGTAACTCGAACAATTAATCCTACTACTTCGGCACAATGTACTCCAACAGGGGGTGGTCTTCCAAGATCAGGGTATCAGGAAGTATAGAATTTTATAACCGTTCATAGTATAATTAATTACAAGACAAATTTTATTAATAAAAAAAGAATCTCATTATGAAAAAAATTATCATTACATCATTATTCGCTTTCTCTGTTCTGGCCTTTGGATTACAGGCATCAGCTTTTGTATATCCGGGTGGTGCACCAACGGGTGGTGGAATCAATATTGCACCCGTGAACGTAGGAGATTTTGCACAGATTAAAAAAGGCTTGTTTGCTTCGTCTTCTTTTTTTACGCACAGTTTGTCAATAAATCCTTGTGGTCCTTCTTCTCCTATGTCAAATATGTGTGCAGTGGTTGCCAATTTTAACCCTGGAAAACTTCTACAAGTTGGACAGAGTACAAAACAGCTTACAGTAAGTACTGCTGGAATTACGCAGATATTAAAGACGGGTGTACCTAACTTGAATGCCGCTGATCTTTTTAACGCAGGATTTTTAAATAATAACGTGTTTAGAGGTCTTAAAGTTAATGATATTGGTAATATTTCTGTTATAACAGGAACTGCTCCAAACGTGGGTGATGTGTTGACTGCAACAAACACATCAGGGAATGTTGGTTGGTCAACCCCCGCAGCAGGTACAAACCTGGGAACAGGAGCCCTTGGTGATGTTTTGACATGGAATGGAACGACATTTGCTTGGGCGCAACCCGCAGCAGTTACGGGAATGCCAATTGGTGCAGTCGATCAAACACTACGACATAATGGAACCGATTGGGTTGCGAATAGTTTTCTTGTAAATACAGGAACTCAAATTGGTATTGGTACTGCTACACCTGATACGAATGTAGTGTTTGATGTCGAGTCTAATGGAGGTTCTATAGAAATTGGAGGTCCAAACCTTTCTTCGCAGGGGTACAGAACTTTTGCAACTGGAAATAGTAACACAGTATCAGGGCAATATTCTTCTGTCTTTGGTGCAGGTAATACAACAACAGGACATTATTCAACAGTTTTTGGTACAGGTAATACAAACAGTGGTCTTGGAACTTTTGTTGGAGGTGCAAATAATACATCTACTTCGGCTTTTTCAGCAATATTTGGTAATCAAAACATCTCGGATGGCCCTTCTAATGCAATATTTGGGTCACAAAACTCAATAACTGGATCTGGCAATAACGCATTTGTTGCTGGTTCTAATAATACTGCAACACAGCGTTCGGCTTCTGCGTTTGGTAAAGATAATAATGCGGGTGCTCAGTATTCTGTAGCAATGGGTCGTGGTATGACTGTTAATAGCTCGGCTATTAACTCTATTGGATTTGGTCTTGGTGAAGGTCCTTGGACACTTAATCAAGCTAACACTTTTGCAGTAATGGGAGGAAAAATGGGTATTGGAACTACTACCCCAACTGCAAGGCTTACTGTTGGTGGAAATGTGAAAGTTAAAGGGGAAGCATTTGCACAATCTGGCCAAAGTGCAAAGGTTATTTTGGGTGACGACCATCATTCGATTAGAGCTGAATATGGAAAAGGACTTTACTTTGATACGTTTGGTGTAGGTGTAGTAGACCCTTTTGTTATTCGAGAAGGTACGGGATATGTTGGTGTTGGAACTACTGACCCAACTGCAAGGCTTGATGTTAACGGTACATTCAGATTACGTAGTGCTACACCACCAACAGCAGGGCAAGCTCTTGTTGCCACAGCAGCCGTAGATGGAACCGTTGAGTGGGGTTCTGCAGGAGATACCCTGCCTAATGGAACTATTACTGATGCAACCCTTCGTTGGAATGGGACTAATTGGGTAGAAAATGGTGGATTATTGGCACGTCAAAATGGTCAGGTTCAAATAGGTGTAAATAGCTCAACTGCAACATTTAAAGTCGGAGGTAATATAAATATAAATGCCGGTATTGGAACCAACGTTATTAGCGGTGGAGCAACTGCGATTATGGGGGCGCTTTTCTTACCAACGATTGAAAGTGACACCCTAGGCTCAAACGGATTAGACGGAAAAGTTTTGACATCTGATGTTAATGGTCAGGCAAAATGGCAAAACATTCCAAACACTCCAACACCTCCTACTACAAGCTTTATGAACGTGCATGCTGTTACTTCAGTAGGAGTGAATGCTCATGTACAATGCCCAAGTAGTCACCCACGTGTTGTAGGAGGAGGAGGAAGGTGTCTTCCAGAAGGTTCAACAAGCATGTCAGGACCTCTTTCCGGATCATCTCGATCATTAGTATTTTCTGAACCGACTGACCTGAATAATACTCAGGCAGGTTCACTAAATAATTATACTCGAGGTTGGGTCATCAGGTGTGGATCTGGAGGTGGCACACAAAGAGTTTGGGCAATCTGTGCAAACTAATATAGTAATCTTAATATCACATAAAACAAAAACCGCCCTAAGCGGTTTTTGTTTTACCTTGATAATTTGACAAGTCAAGATTCGTGTGCGAGGTCCGACCTCGCACAGTCCTCCCAAGTATTAACATACTAGCAAGGACGGTCCTTGCTAGTTTATAAAAATAAAAACACCCTATGGGGTGTTTTTATTTTTATAAACACGTATTTTTTTTCTTATTTGTTCTATGATATAATAAAATCATTATGAAATCCGAAGATCGTTTTAAAGAATTTTTACTTGATGCTGGAATGGTTTCTTTGTCTGTACTAAAGCAAGCCGAAGTGCAAGCAAAAAAATCTGGTAAAACAGTTGAAGATGTTTTATTATCAAATAATGATGTTTCCGAAGATGGTCTGCGCCGTGTAAAAGCTTGGGTAACAGGAATTCCTTTTGTTGATTTATCTCATGAAAAAATAGCATCAGAAGTTCTCTTGTTAATTCCTGAACCTGTCGCACGAAATCACAATATTGTTGCATATCGACAGACACCCGCTGGGTTAGAGGTTGCCATGCTGGATGTCGGAGATTTGCCCGCAATTGAATTTATCAAGAAAAAAGTAGGCTTACGTGTTTTGCCACGTCTGACTTCTAATGAATCTATAAAAAATGTACTGTTGCAATATCGTAAAAGTCTTCAGGGGGAATTTGACGATATTATTAAAAAAGAATCTATCCATTTGGAAAAAATAAATGATACTGTTTCTGATAATCAATCTGAAGAAGATTTAAAAAAACTAGCAGAAGATTTACCCGTGGTAAAAATTGTAGATTCTTTTCTGTCTCATGCTATTTTACAAGGAGCTTCTGATATTCATGTAGAACCTCATGACCAGGGTGTCGTGGTGCGATATCGTATTGATGGAATATTGCGTGATGCAATGAAATTACCAAAAACTGCAGGACCTGGTTTGTCTGCCCGTATCAAAGTTCTCTCTAATCTGAAATTGGATGAAAAAAGATTACCTCAAGATGGACGTTTTAAGATAGATTTAAATGGTGAAAAAGTGTCATTCCGTGTTTCCCTTTTACCGACGTATTATGGTGAAAAGATTGTAATGCGTTTGTTGCGTGAATCAGTTTCTGGTTTCACATTAGAAGGTTTGGGTTTTCATGGGCAGGGATTGGAATCTATTCATCGTGCGTTGAAACATAAAACAGGAATGATTTTGGCAACGGGACCAACGGGTTCTGGAAAGTCAACAACATTGTATACCTTGTTAGATATTTTAAATACACCTGATGTAAATATTTCAACCGTTGAAGACCCAATAGAATATCAAATGCAACGGATTAACCAAAGCCAAGTACGTTCTGATATTGGTTTTACTTTTGCAAATGGTCTTCGGTCTTTACTACGTCAAGATCCAGATATTCTTATGGTGGGTGAAATTCGAGATACCGAAACCGCCTCTTTGGCAACTAATGCTGCATTAACTGGGCACCTGGTATTATCAACATTGCATACAAATTCATCTGCAGGTGCAATGCCTAGATTGATTGATATGGGGATTGAGCCATTTCTTTTAGTATCAACGCTGGATGTTGTTATTGGACAACGATTGGTTCGAAAATTGGGTGAACAAAAAGAACAATACTTTTTGACAGAAGATGAAATAAAAGTATTGGGGCAGATTATTGATTTAAATCGCATGCTGGGATTTTTGCGAAATGAAAATATTATAGATAGTACAACTACATGGGACAAAATTCCTTTTTGGCGCCCTTTGCCTGGGCATGAAGAAGAAGCTTTCAAGGGACGTGTAGGTATTCACGAGGTATTACCCATTACTCCTGCAATTAAAAATCTTATTATTCAGGGTGCAACAGGGGATGATATAGAAAATCAGGCAAAAAAAGATGGCATGATGACCTTATTAGAAGATGGGATATTTTTAGCAATACAGGGCATAACTACAAAAGAAGAAATATTGCGTGTTGTTTCAGAATAAGATATGAAATTTCATTATGTTTCACAATCAAAAATAGGTACTCTGAACACCGGAGACATAGAGGGTGTCGACAAGCATGCTGTATTAATGAATCTACGAGAAAAAGAAGAGACAGTGTTGACTCTGACTTTAGTATCAGAAAAAGTTTCATGGTTGGATAGTGCAGACAAATTTTTAGGGAAAGTTTCGTTAAAAGAAAAAATATTTTTCACCCATAATGTTTCATCTATGTTATCTGCCGGATTGGCATTATCACGAGCATTATCTATTTTGGAAAAACAAACAAAAAATAAACTCTTTAAATCAATATTACATGATATTCAATTTGATATTCAATCAGGAAAAAGTTTTAGCCAAAGTATAGAAAAATATCCAAAGATATTTGAACCATTTTTTGTTTCTATGATTCGATCCGGAGAAGAATCAGGTGGTATGCCAGCAGTGTTATCTGAGATTAGTGTACATTTGGAAAAAACATATACATTAAAAAGAAAAATCAAAGGAGCATTAATGTATCCTGCGGTTGTACTTGTTGCAATTATTATTATTGGGGTGTTGATGATGATCTATGTTGTTCCTACACTGACCGCAGTATTTACCGATATGGAAATGGATTTACCTGCAACTACAAGATTTATTATGACGGTCAGTGATTTGTTACGTAATCATATTATTTTATTATTGGGAGGAGTAATTGCATTTGTTTCGGGAATTTCTTGGCTAATTCGAACAGAAAGAGGGACTAAATTTTTTGATTGGTTGATTCCGCATATTCCTGTGATTGGGGTTATCGTACAACAATCTTATGCTGCGCAAACTGCACGTACTTTGTCATCGTTATTATCTTCAGGGGTTAGTATGGGAAAATCATTAGAAATCACACGAGATGTTTTACAAAATGTGCATTACAAAAAGATTCTGATTGAAGCACAAAAAAATGTTGAAAAAGGAGATACACTATCAGCTGTTTTTAAAGAGGCAACAACATGGTATCCGTTAATGGTTGGAGAAATGATGGAAGTAGGAGAAGAAACAGGAAAATTATCTACCATGCTACTAGAAATTGCACATTTTTATGAAGAAGAAGTCTCGGCTGCAACAAAAGATTTGTCTACCATTGTAGAACCTATTTTAATGATTTTTGTCGGTGGTGCCGTTGGATTTTTTGCTGTATCAATGATTACTCCGATGTATTCGTTAATGGAAGGAATTTCATAGTATGATTTTTCTTTGTAAAAAAGGATTTACTTTGATCGAGATACTGATTGTAATTGCAATCATGGGTATTATTACCGCTATTACCATTCCTCAATTGTCTGGCGTAGAACAACGTCAAGTTGCACGATATCATATTGAAATGATTGAAAGTTTATTCTTTGAAGCACGCACAAAAACAGTATCATCACAAGAATTATCATCATATGGTATTGCATTGAATACTGAATCGATAATCCTTTTTCGGGGTGAATCACATACAGAAGAAAATAGTATTGAAGAATTTGTTTTCGAATCAGGATTTATCATATCTTCAATTGATTTGAATAGTGGTAACGATTTTTCTTTTGCGCGTATGTCGGGTGCGGTTGCTAATCCTGGTCAATTCACTCTTTCTTCATCTGATGGTACAATAGAATATATCTTTACTGTAACTTCTACAGGGCTATTGGAAAGATCACCCTAATCTTATATGAAATACAAACAACGCACAATCTTGAAATATTTTGGTATAAGTTTAATCGAGGTTGTTGTTGGGAGTGCAATATTACTCACGGTGGTTATTTCTTTGGTATTTGTTTCTGTACAGGCATTACGAATGAATCAATTGTCATTAGATCGTGCGCAAGCGCAATTAATTGCAATGACTGGTTTTGAATTGGTACGATTTACACGAGATACTTCTTTTACCTTATTAGAAGGAATGGATACGGATACTTCTTATGATATTGTATGGAATGGAACTGATTTTGAAATTATTTCTGGAGCATCTCAGTTTGGTAAATTTTCTCGGGCTATTACTTTGTACCCGGCATATCGAGATGGAAACGGAAATATTGCATCTTCTGGAACCGAAGATAATCAAGGTCGCAGAGTTGTTTCTTCTGTTTCATGGGAGGGTGGTGTTGTCGAAGAACAAGAGGGTTATGTATTTGATATTTTTAGAGATTAGTCTATGCAAATAAAAAATATACAAAAAAATAATTCAAATGCCTCAGGGGTAACATTAATAGAAACATTATTGTATATGTCGTTGTTTACGTTATTGTCTGGAATTATGATAACGGCGCTTATTACTACCATGGGCTCTTTGCAGGAAATACGTATGACACGTGCATTATTACATACTACAACCAGTGGTTTTGACCGTATGATATTCGAAGTTCAAAATGCAGATACATTAGTATTACAAGACTCAACATTGGCTGTGAATTCCAGCATTCTCACTGTTTCGCGTATTGAAAATGGCGTGGCACAGGTGGCAAGTTTCTTTTTGGATACTGATGGTTCTTTGGTATTAGAGCAAGATGGGTTGATTCAGGGTCCATTAAATCCAACAGGAGTTACTTTTGATAGATTTTTAGTTCGGTCAATTTCAGCAAATCCAGTATCAGGACAAGGTGTTAATTCAAATTTTATTTTTTTTGATATTGGTATGACTGCAAGAGTAGGATCACGAGTAAAACATGTCGATACATTATTTGGTGCAACCATAAAAGGCAGTTACTAATATGAAAAAAAATTTGATACAACATAATCGTGGTGCTGCATTGATTACTTCTGTAATTGTATTTATGTTTACCAGTCTTGCGGTTGTTGCTGGGGTGGTGCAACCTGCGGTAAAAGATTTTCGTACCGCAACAGTGTTTGCTGAATCGCGGACAACTCATGTATTAATTGATTCCTTGTTAGAAGATGCTATGCATCGGTTGCGACATGGGATACCCATAGCATCTGAATCTACAACAGAATTACCTCAGGGTTCGGTGACTATATCCATATCAGATGTTGGTTCAAATACAAAAGAAATTACTGCACATACTACTGTGGGGGTGCACGAACGAAAATCTCAAATGCATTTAACTACCGCCGAGGGAGTTTCTTTTTTTTATGGAGTACAAACAGGTCAAGGTGGAATGTTGTTGTCAGGTAGTTCTGGGATTGTTGGAAATGTATATGCTCATGGTGATATTGTAGGAACTGGTAGTAGTACCTATATTACGGGTTCTGCGGTGGCTGCAAACAGTTCTGCATTGTCTACTGATGTTCAAAATGGATCTTCAGGCATACCACCACATATCATTACATTTGGACAAGCCACTGGAACACAAGATATTGCACAAAGTTTTCAATTGTCAGAATCAAGTCCATTATACAAAATATCTTTGTATCTACGTAAAATTAGCACCCCGGGAAATCTTACAATACGTATTGTAAAAGATTCTTCTGGTACTCCTGGAACCGTTCAGGTTGCAACAGCTACTATTGCTTCTTCTTTGGTTACAAATTCTTTTGCATGGGTTGATGTTATATTCACCACACATCCAACATTGAATGTGAATGAAACCTATTGGTTAGTTGTTGACGGAGGGAATAATACAACAAAATATTATGAAATTGGTGCAAATCTCGATAGTTTTATTGGTGGATACGCAAAAAGAGGACAATATTCCAGCACCTGGAATGTTTTGAGCCCTAATGTGGATACCTATTTTCAAATATATTTAGGGGGGTTAACGTCAACTATTACCGGACCCAGTCAATGGAATAGATTATCTGTAGGAACCAGTGGTTCTGGAATTGCTCATGCAAGAACGGTAAATTATACCAGTGCAACAGGGCAAATTTATTGTGCAACAGGATCTGGTAATAATAAATCATGTGATACTTCTCGACCTGACCCTGAACCCATTGATTGGCCTGTATCAGAAGGTAATATAATTTCATGGCAAGAAGAATCAGAATTAGGAGGAATAACAAATGGAAATTTTACATTATCTGGTTCTGGAACAACATCTTTGGGGCCACGAAAAATAACGGGAAATGTTTCTGTGGGTGGTAGTACTGTATTAAATGTAACAGGGACATTATGGATTCAAGGAAATTTAACAGTAAATGGAGCAGGGAGGGTTCGTTTGGACGGTGGTTATGGATCTGGCAGTGGAGTTATTATTGTCGATGGTCGTGTTATTATTGCTGGAAGTTCACCAATCACAGGATCGGGAACATCGGGAAGTTATATTATGGTTGTTTCTAATTCTGATTGCCCAACCAGCTCAACTTGTAGTTCAAATAATGCTATTGATATTTCTGGTGCTGCGGGTGCTGTTATTTTAGTTGCACAAAATGGAACTATTAATTTTTCTGGCTCTGCCAGTGCAAAGCAAGCAACTGGATATCAAATTAAACTCAGTGGAAGCACTAATGTTACGTATGAAGAAGGAATTGCAAATCTTGATTTCTCTTCTGGCCCATCAGCAACCTGGGGGATTTCTTCATGGCGAGAAATTGAATAAGAATATGATATACTGTTTGTATGTCAAAAATATACATCATTGGAAATTGGAAATTAAATCCAGAAACAATTAAAAAAGCAGAATCTCTTATGCGGGGTATGATTGGAAAAGTATTTTCTTCGCGCACTAAAGAAATTGCGATTGCATTTCCATTTCCATTTTTGCATATTCTTAAAAAAATAGGAGATAAAAAAATGTATATCGGAGCTCAGGATGTATCTATATATGATGAAGGGGCTCATACAGGAGAAGTATCAGCGAGTATGCTAAAATCTATGGGTGTAAAATATTGCATTGTTGGTCATTCAGAACGGCGCGCCAATGGGGAAACAAGTGAAATAATCGCTATTAAAATTCGTAAACTCCTAGATGAAAAAATTGTTCCTATTATTTGTGTTGGTGAATCAGATCGTGACACTGCTGGAAATTATCGGGATATATTGGCAGAACAGATAAAAATTTCTTGTTCAAAAATTACATCAAAAGAAGCTGGATGTTTTTTTATTGCCTATGAACCAGTGTGGGCAATTGGAGAAAAAGCAAAACGCAGTGCCCACCCAGATGAATGTTTGGAAGCAACAGTGATTATTCGTCGTGAATTGTCCCAAATAATAAAAGATATAAAAAAGGCAACAGACGCAGTTATTCTCTATGGTGGTTCTGCATCAGAAGAAACAGCTCCTGAGTTTTTACGAGTTGGTGGAGTGCAAGGATTTTTATTAGGAAGAATCTCCTTGGATGCAAAATCTTTTTCTTCTTTTTTTACAAAGATTTCATCTTTGTAAAACCTTGTGATAGACTAATGATATGGAAATATTTTCTTGTATAAGCGAAGTGCATATAAAACCCGGTACTTGTGTATTGGTGCGTGCAGATTGTAATGTGCCATTATCCGGAGGGGTCATTGATGTCGAGGGTGTTTCACGTTTGCAAGCTCTTTTGCCAACATTGGAATATTTACGATCTGCAGGTGCAAAAATTATTATTGTCAGCCACTTTGGCGGTGATGGATCTGCATCACTGAAACCAGTTGCTGAATATATGAATACCACCATGGGAATTCCTGTTGGATTTATTCCCGAGGTAATTTCTTCTCGCGTTTTGTCTATGATTGAATCGTTACCTTTTGGTGGCATATTGATGTTGGAAAACATACGATCAATAGAAGGTGAAATGTCCAACGATACTGATTTTGCAAAAGAATTATCTGGATATGCCGATGTCTATGTGAACGAAGCTTTTTCTGCTTCGCACCGTAATCACGCCAGCATTGTTGGTATTCCCAAATACATGCCTGCATATTCAGGAATTCATTTTGAAAAAGAATTACAATATTTAACAGAGCTATTAGAACCAGAAAACCCTTTTGTTTTGGTTGTGGGTGGTGCAAAATTTGGAACAAAATTAGATTTGATACAATCTTTTTTACCTCGGTGTAGTAATATTATTGTTGGTGGTGCATTGGCTCATTCTTTTTATAAAAACCGTAGACAATCAATAGGAAAATCTTTGGTAGATACCACGGTAAATGTATCATCTTTTGATACCGAAAAAATTCTTATTCCTGATACGGTTACCATTCTTCGTGATAATAATGTAGGAGATGTAACACTGGAGCAAATTATAGAAACAGATACCATTGTTGATATATCCCTTAAGGGAAATGTTCATATTTGGGAATCATTAAAGTCTGCAAAAACTATTTTATGGAATGGACCATTTGGATATTATGAAGGTGGTTATACTACAGGTACAGAACTGTTAGCAAAAAATATTGTAAAAACATCCGCACAGACTGTTATCGGAGGTGGAGATACGGTAACAGTAATATCTGGTCTAAAAATGGAAAAGCAATTTGATTTTGTATCTATGGCAGGTGGAGCGATGTTAGATTTTTTGGTTTCTGGTACACTGCCCGGAATCGAAGCTTTGGAAAAGGGAATAAAAAAATAGGCGACAGATTGCTCTGCCGCCCTCATAAATTGTTAGACTTTTTTGAAAACCAAAACACCCATACCACCGAGTTGTTTAACTGGTCCGATTTCGTATTTTTTTTCTAATACAAAACCGTATAGTGACAATTCTTTAATAAAAACATTTGGGGAAATTTTGTAAGTACCCCGATTAAAATTCTTAGTAGATAAATCTACTAAATGTTCATCACTATGTTTCATAGCGGTGAACATGCTTAGTCTCTTATTGTGGGCCTCATCATTGTTTGATAGTGCCACAGATCCGTGACTATAGAATATTTGATTGATAGTTTGGGCACACTGATAAATATGCTCAAATGTTTTTTCTGTTGCGTGGTCGGAAAAATTAGTTCCCGGAAAACAGTCATCAATCAAGTTTTTTGCTTCTTTTTTGGCCAACTCATCGAATCCACCCTTACGAGCCTCATCAATGATGTGCAGGTAAAAATTTATAACATTAAAAATACGCGCGTCTTCGTAATCGTACTCTTTAATGAATTCGTCACCGATGACCAAGATTCCGCCTGGTTTTAAAAGGTCAAAACTTTTCTTCAAAAACTTTGCACGATCTTCACCGTGAATATGGTGCATAACCCCTTGCATAACAATGCAGTCTATTGCACCATGCCATGTAAAGATGTTCCATGTTTGCTCTAGGGAATTCCTATTAGGAATCTCTGCTACAAAATCAACACATGCAAATAATACTCGCTTATTTATTATCGGTTCTTTCAGCTCCACAATAGAACTTATTGCGTAATTAATGAAACTTTCTGAAATGTCAGCACCTACAACAATCCCTTTTGTAGATTGAGCGAGTCTTAATGAAAGACGTCCTGGACCACAACCCAAGTCAATAATTTTAGCTTCAGCGTTTTCGTTTACATGGTTTTTGACAACATTGAGGATACATTGATCTGCTTGTGGAATATACTGATGACCCTGCAGGGCATTGATATATTCTTCTGGTGATACGGTCGTACCGTAATCTTGAATGATTTGATTTTCCATTACTTGTTTGATTTTTAAATGAACAGATCGTTTGGTCACTGTTTAAAACAAAGTATATCATAAATATATATTTTGTCAATTTATGCATAAAAGCCATATACTCAAAAAAATCAAAAAACCATTCTTAATTCCTCTGCAACCCTCTCAGCTTCACCTGGTGCATAGGGTTTTTGTGGGCTTTGGGGTAAATTATCATTAAAATATCTTGGAATTAAATGTATGTGTACATGGGGTACATCTTTGCCAACGATTCCCAATTGTATATAATCGCAATGCAATGCCTGTTTTATTTTTTGTATAAGAAATTTTGCTTTTATAAAAATATCTGCAATCTCGTTGTCGGGCATATCCTGAATCCATAAGTATTCTTTTTTTGGTATGAGTAATATATGTCCACGAGACACTGGTTGAACATCTAAAAAAGATAAATAATTTTCATCCTCATAAATTTTTTTACAAGGAACTTCACCATCAATGATTTTTTTAAAAATAGTTTTTTCTGTTTGCATGTATTCCAGTATATCATACGTATACTATCAAATGCGTTGAAGTATTAGACCTGCTTTTACCGGCAAGCAAGCTGTGTATAATTTTTCCAAAGAGGAATATTGTAACGTTTTTTTGATTCAATCCAAATATGCTATACTACCCCCCATGACTGACCCTCAATTGCTGCTGAAAATATTACTTGAAAAACGTGGATTAATTGATCAACAATCCATTGATACTTTTTTGCAGACAGATTATGATCGTGATTTGTCAGATCCTATGACTATGCATGATATGGAGTCTGCTACTATACGTATCAGGCAGGCCATAGAATCAAATGAACGTATTGCTATCTATGCAGATTATGATGCGGATGGTGTCCCGGGTGCATGTGTACTACATGATTTTTTCAAGGCAATCGGATATGAAAACTTTACCGTATATATACCTCATCGTCATGATGAAGGGTATGGAGTGCATATTGATGCTATAAATACATTAATTACTGATGGTATTACATTAATGATTACTGTTGATGTTGGTATTGGTGCACATAATGCAGTTGCGCATGCACGTGAAAAAGGTGTTGATATTATTATTACTGATCATCATATTCCTCCGGAAATATTGCCTGACGCTTATGCAATTGTACATCCTAAATTAGGAACTTATGCTGACCCCATGTTGTGCGGGTGTGCGGTTGCATTTCAGTTGGTGCGGGGAATGATTCTGTTATTACAAAAAGAACCCATGGAATCAAACCCGTTACCTCATACTGGTTTTGAAAAATGGTTACTTGATTTGGTAGGTATTTCGACTATTGCAGATTCTGTTCCTTTGATACATGAAAACAGGGTATTAGCAACATATGGATTACGTGTATTGCAAAAAACAAAAAGAAAAGGTTTATTATTACTATTAAAATCAATGCAAATTGATGTACGATATTTAACTGAAGATGACGTATCGTTTATGATTGTTCCACGAATTAATGCTGCTTCACGTATGGCACATCCTGAGGATGCATTTCGATTATTAGCAACAACTGATACCGAAGAGGCTGTGCGATTAGTAAAACATCTCACTCAATTAAATGATGAAAGAAAATCTCTGGTTGCCAGGACTATGAAATCAGTCCATAAAGTTGCAATAACAAGAGATCAAGATCCCGTCATTGTGGTTGGTGATCCAGATTGGCATACGGGAGTATTGGGTTTATTGGCTTCAAAAATTGTAGAAGCATATGGAAAACCAGCCTTTGTGTGGACACGAGAAAATATTGATGGAGAATATGTGTACAAGGGTTCATGCAGATCCGCGCATAATGTTGATGTGATGCAACTGATGGAATATACAAAAGATTCTTTTTTACAATTTGGTGGACATGTTGAAGCTGGTGGTTTTTCGATAACTCAAGATGCTGTATATACATTACAAGAAAAATTATCAAATGCTTATCGTACATTAATAGATTCTGGTGAGCTTCATGTAACGGTAAAAAATAAAGAAGAAATATATGATACTTTTTTATCATTGAATGATGTGTATCAAAAAACCTATGGCGTATTACAAAAAATGGCACCCTTTGGTGTAGGAAACCCAAAGCCGTTATTTTATTTTAAAGACTGTGTTGTAGATGGCGTGACCCTTTTTGGAAAAACAAAAAATCATTTAAAACTAACATTCAGAAATGGATCAGGACGAACTATTGAAGCTATTCAATTTTTTGTTGATCAGGTTCCTGCTGGTATTGAACCAGGATTGATTTGTTCTTTTATTGGAGCAATGGAAGAAAGTCGTTTTCGTGGAAGACCTGAATTGCGTCTACGTATTGAACATTTTATTTCATAAATTATTTGGTGTATACTAAAGAGACCTAAGAAGCCGGATGATAACGGTGGAGGCCACAAAAGTCCTACGAAAGAATAAGACTCAGAATAAAAGGTTTAGAAATATGAAGAAAAACGAAAACAATTTTGCATATATCGATGGATCAAATCTCCATAATGGAATCAAGTCTCTTGGTTGGGATTTTGACTATGCAAGGTTCAGAGTTTTTCTCAGAGAAAAATACTCTGTGCAAAAAGCATATATTTTTCTGGGGATGATTCCAAAATATAAAAACCTCTATACATATCTACAAGAAGCTGGGTACAGTCTCATCTTTAAGGAAGTTATATATAGTAAAGAAGGGAAGCCAAAAGGTAACTGTGACGCAGATATTGTAGTAAAGGTAATGCAGGATTCATACGAAAATAAGTTTGATAAAGCCCTGCTTGTTTCGAGTGATGGAGATTATGCAAGTCTTGTTTCTTATTTACTAGAAAGAAAACATCTACACACGATAATTTCTCCCGCCCCAGAAAAAAGGTGCTCTATCTTACTAAAAAGAACGGACGCAAAGATATCATATATTTATGATCAAAAAAGTAAGTTGGAAGCCAGAAAAGAAAAAGCCCCCAATGAGCACAGAAACTCATCAGGGTCTTTTTCGTAGTGATATTTATAGTATACACTACTGTGTATATAGGTCAAGATTAGATTAATAATAATTGTGGGGATTTTTTATGGATAACACAAAAACAATTTTAGTAGATGCAATGGGTACGCTTGTTGTAGATGGCCAAGTAGATGCAAAGATGAAAGGTATGTTGGATAGTTTCCCGAATAGGAAAATAATTCTAACAAATGCAAACGTTGAACAAAGAGCAGAACATCTTCCAAACATGCCATATGAGATGTTTAGCCTGGACCACAACCCAAACAAAATAGACGGTGGTTATTATGAGAAGATGCTTGAGTACTTTAATTTGAAGTCATCTGATTGTGGTTTACTTTGAACATAGCAAAGAAGCTTGCGAGAAAGCTCAAGGGACAGGGATAAAGGCATATCCTTTTGATTCAGAAGTAAGAGATTTGGAGAATTTGGAAGAGTTTTTAAGAGAGAATCTATAATATGGATCAAAAAATAGACATCGAAGAAAAAGCTACGTATTCAGGTATTGAATATATTTTTCAATATACAGAAACTGAGAATATTGAAGCTCTCCCATACAATGATTGCTCACAAGTATATGCCGTGTGTTATGTAGGAAACAAAATTGCAATTGTTCATAACAAAAAATCTGACACATGGGGGCTGATTGGTGGAAGTATAGAAAGAGCAAAGAAAGAATCCTACCTGGAAACCCTTGAGAGAGAAATTCATGAAGAAGGAAATCTAAAACTTATTAAGGCAAAACCTTTTGGATATCAAAAGGTTGTAAACACTCAAGATGACTCGTTTGTGTATCAGCTCCGATATGTCTGCACAGCTGAGCTATATGGAAAGTTTGAGTCAGACCCAGATGGATCTATTGATAGAATGGAACTGATTAATCCTATAGATTATAAAAAATATTTTGATTGGGGAGAAATTGGTGAAAGAATAATTAAAAGAGGAGCAGAATTAATTAAAAAATTATTATGAGAACATACATAAAAAACTTAGAAGAAAATAAAGGAAGCATTGTTGCCATCAACGGATGGGTTGATGTTGCACGAAACCAAGGGAAAATGGCTTTCTTTGATTTCCGAGACATGACAGGAAAGGTTCAAGGGGTAGTATTCGGAAGACCTGAATTGCGTCTACGTATTGAACATTTTATTTCATAAATTATTTGGTGTATACTGTTTTTATGAATCCCCCTTGGAATGTTGTACAAAATATTATTGCATATACAGATGGTTCTTCGCGTGGAAATCCTGGACCTGGTGGCTGGGGTATCATTTTGTTATTTCCTAAAAATGGCTCTGTCGAAGAACGGGGTGGAAGAAAAGATATTACCACTAATAACGAAATGGAATTAGTTGCTGTTCGCGAGATATTATATCGGGTAAAATCATGGGATGCCCCTGTAACAATTTATACTGATTCATCTTATGTGATAAAAGGTTGTGTTACCTGGCGTCATGCATGGAAAAATAAAAATTGGACCACTGCAAATAATAAAAAAGTTCTTCATCAAAAAATTTGGCAAGAAATAGATACATATCTTTCTGTCCGATCTGAATCTGGTGCAGTGACTTTTGTGCATGTACCTGGTCACGCAGGGGTTCCTGGGAATGAACGTGCTGATGTTATCGCAACCATGTATGCAGATAATAAATTTTTGGATATATACAATGGTTCGCTGGCTGAATATCCACATGGTGATATGGTGACCCCCCCAAAATTAATGTCTACAGACAAACCAAGAGCCACCTTGAACAAAAAATCCCAAATAGGGACAGGTCGTGCACATGCATATATGTCATGTCTGAATCGATCTGTTATTCGTCATCAGACTTGGCAAGACTGCAAAGATAGAGTATCAGGTAAAAATGCTCATTTTCGAAAAGCATTATCAGAAGAGCATATTGGGGAAATTATTGCAGAATGGAGAAAGGCAGGACATTGTTAATATATATTGATATATGGAATTAGAAAAAGATATTCTACCATCAGAATCTTTACCATCAAATCACTTTTTAAATCGTCTTTGGGTATATATCCTGGGCGGTTTCTTTGTTGGAGTCATTATTGCATCAGTATTGTTTCCCGTGATTATTTATTCAGCGATTCTTTTTGGTGGTGGGTTTTTGTCTATCATAATTATTTTTCTGGGTAACTTTTTCTGTTCAAATCACAGATATAAAAAAAAGATTATGTACTTTGGATGGTTTCTTTTATTTTGTTGTATTGGTATCATGCGTTTTCAAATGTCTTTTGCTATTCAAGGAGAGAGAATTTTAGATACAGTATTAAATGAATCTATTATCGGGGAAGGTATTGTTGTCGAAGATCCTGATATACGAACCAATACATCTCGGCTTGTTGTATTGGTTGATACTCTTGTATTTCGTGATACATCACAGTTACTTTCTCGCCCTTCACGGGTGTTAGTAAGTACTGATTTATATCCCAAATACATGTATGGAGACAGGATTCGTATCCAAGGGAAATTACATGAACCAAAAAACTTTATAGGAGATACAGGACGTGAATTTAATTATAATATGTATCTTGCAAAAGATAATATTTTTTATCAGATCTCTTTTGCAAAAGTTGAAAAGATTTCATCTGGACAGGGTAATACTGTAAAACGGAATGTACTAAAAATAAAGCGTTCATTTATATCTCATATGGAAAAAGTATTTTCTTATCCAGAGGCAGGATTGTTATCAGGATTATTATTGGGAGAAAAATCTGCATTAGGTGGGAAATTAGAAAAAGATTTCCGTGCATCAGGTGTTATTCATGTTGTTGTATTATCTGGATATAACGTTACCTTGGTTGCAGATGCTATTGTACGAATGTTTGGGTTTCTTTTGGGTCCAATATTAGGAATGATTTTTGGTGCAGTAGGAATAATTATATTTGCAATAATTACTGGGGGTGGAGCAACTGTTGTTCGTGCCAGTCTTATGGCCTTATTGGTACTTCTGGCTCGTATTACAGGGCGGGAATATGACATGGCACGTGCATTATTTTTAGCGGGATTTTTTATGGTACTACATAATCCAAAGATTCTTGTATTTGATATTTCTTTCCAATTGTCTTTTCTGGCAACCTTTGGTTTAATTGTGATTGCCCCTAAATTAGAAAATCATTTCACATGGGTAACAAATAAATTGCAGGTTCGTGAAAATCTTGTTGCTACCTTGTCCACTCAGATTATTGTATTACCTCTCTTGCTTTATGCAATAGGTGATTTATCCTTGATTTCAATACCTGCAAATATATTAGTATTAGTTGCGGTACCCTGGGCAATGTTTTTTGGATTTATTGCAACAGTAGTGAGTTTCATGAGCGTATTGTTGGGAACTATTCTCAGTTTTCCTGCATACTTTTTACTGTCATATCAAATTACCATTGTAGAATTTCTTGCTGGGTTACCCTTTTCTGTGGTTACTGTTCCACCATTTGCCGTTTGGATTATGTTGGCAGTGTATGTTTGCCTTTTTTACGGAATGTATAATATTTGGAAAAATAAAAAAGATGAAAAAGTTTTTGTGTCAAAACATCTTTCGATTCAAGTTAAAGATAAATAATGATTACTATGTACAAAAGCATCTTTTTATGATAATTTGGTTTTAAACAAACAACATGCACACATGGAAGAAAGACCAATCTTACGATCAAAAGTATTAAAACAGGTGGGTGAATTAATCACAAAAGGTGAAAAAATAAAGGGTGGTGAAAAAATCAACGCACTTCTTCGAATCTTGCGCATTTTGCATGATAATCTTCTTGAAAAGCGTGGGAATTTTGTATCACCAAAGATTGGTAAAAATATTCAATCTCATCGAGAAGAAATGAATTTACTTGTTGATCCTTGAGAAAAATAATTTCACAAGAAAAACTCCGTCATTCGCAAGAATGGCGGAGTAATTTTTTATAAAACTTTTTCAAATAATGATTCTGGGTGACTCCAATTAAGATTTTCAAAATAATCTTTTATATAGTTTGCTTTTCCGCTGGGTTGATAGTCATGAACAAAAGCATGTTCCCACATGTCGATACCTACAATATATTGACATGAATTCAAATGACCTAAATGTTGTTCATCTACCCAGGTATTTAATAATTTTTTTGCATCTTTGTCATAATACAAAATTGCCCAACCAACACCACGAGTTTTTGCCAATAATGTAAATGATTGCATCCAACTATCAAATGATCCCCATGCGGTTACTATTAATGCATGAAGATTACTTTCTATGTTTGGCTTTTTATGACCCCCTTCGAATGAATGAAAATAGTACTCATGATTTTTCATACCATTAAATTCAAAAGTAAATCTACGAGATAATTCACCCAATACATAACTATTATTTTCTGGATCAAGACTGAGATTTTGTATTGATGCTAAAATTTCATTGGTATTTTTTACATATCCAGCATACAGCTTTAAATGCTCTTCGTTGGTTTTTTCAGAAATACCTACAAGGACAGGGATAGAAAAATTATGTTGAATATATAATGACATGTTTGTATAATGATATGAGTATGAATAATGATATAAGTATATCACGATTTTGGTTTTTTGTTATCGCCTTCTTTTTTGGAATTGGATTTTTTGTCTTTGTGGGCTGGAATCTTTTTCAACCAAAGCCAATGGTGATATCTTTTCTTGATGTTGGACAAGGTGATGCGATACTTGTTGAGGCACCAAACGGTAATCAGGTTTTAATCGATGGGGGACCCGGTAGAAACGTACTATCTGAATTGGGTGGAGTTATAGATTTTTCTGATCGTTATATTAATATGATTATTGCAACACATGCAGATGCGGATCATATTACCGGATTGGTTACTGTTATGGAAAATTACTCTGTAGGTACCTTTGTAGATAACGGCATGCGAGCGGATACCAATATTGATAAAGCTCTTACTGCTATGGTGCAAGAAAAAAATATACCCTATGTTATTGCGCGTCGCGGTATGCGTTTTATTCTTGATGCAAAGCGGGGGATTTTTTTAGACACATTGTTACCAGAGCATATTGAAATTGCAGGCGATAGAAATTCTGCATCTTTAATTTTTAGACTAGTTTATGGAGAAAGTGAGATTCTTCTTACAGGAGATGCAGAATTAGAAAATGAAAATATGTTGATTTCTCAAAATGACATACTTGATTCAGATATTTTAAAGGTAGGACATCATGGGTCTAAAACATCAACAGGTTTAGAATTTATAAAAAAAGTTGATCCAGAATTTGCCGTGTTGTCGTATGGTTGTGATAATCGTTATGGGCATCCTTACCCAACAGTTACAAAAAATTTAATTAGTGAACATGTCACTATATTTTCTACCTGTGAAATGGGTACGGTTACTTTTTATAGTGATGGTAAAGATATTTGGTTGCACAAATAAAAACAGCCACCTGATGGTGGCTGTTTTTATTAATCAGAAAAAGATTAAGCAATCAATCCAGCTTTTCGAAGAGTTTGGTAGGCACCATTTTTCTTCAAAGTTTTCATTCCACGAGTAGAAATTGTCAAAGACAATGTTTCTCCTGTTTCTGGAACAAATACCTTCTTTTTTTGAAGATTTGCATGTGTTCGTCGTAGACCTGTTGGATTAAATTTAGTAGCACGAACACGGTTGGAATACCCACCTGCAACGATACTTTTTTTTCCTGTGATTGGACATTGTTTTGCCATATGTAGACAATAGTATCATGTGTTATACAAAAATGCAAGAGCGTATATACGGCAAACCCTTTGCCGTCCGACAGGCTCGGGGCAAAATAAGGGAAACTGTCCCGCTTGGCATTTTTTTAACACTTAATACTCAATAGAGGATTTTTCCCCTTTACAACTCATCACAGGGGGGGTATACTGTTATCAACGTTCTTATTTATTCACTTCAGGCATTTTTATTATGAAAAAATATATCATTACATCAGTTCTTGCATTCACGTTCATGTTTTCTGGGGTAGCATCTATTTCAGCAAATACTGACGCGTTAGTATTGCAAAATATTTTCAATCAAATCGAAAGTATTCGTAGTCAGTTAGCTGGATTAGCTGCTCTGTCAACAAAAAATACAACATCTTCTGCGGTAACACCAACGGTGCAACCAGTGCAACCTACTACAGTAAAGACAAGCAACAACAGGACAGTTCCTTGCTCTGATGGTAACGTGATTGTTCGTGATGTGCCAAATGGAGTTACATTAAATAATGACTACTGGTGTAAACACGGAGGAGGTGTATGGCGAGCAGGTATTGATACAATAACTGAAGCTGTCCCAAGTAAAATAATACCTATGTTACCTACAAATATATTACGTTTTGGTGCAACGGGCACAGACGTGAATGAGGTACAAAATTTCCTTGTAGAGGTGGGTCTATTAAAACCAGGATTTGTATCTGGTACATATGATACATTTACAGCAAATGCTGTAATGGCAGCTCAGTTAAAAGCTGGGGTACGTGCTGATGGAAATTGGGGGCCAAATACCAAAAATGGAATAACTAAAAGTTGGGGAGTGTCCTGGGGAGAAGGTATTGTTAGCAAGTTAGGAGATACCACCACCCCATCAGCATCAGGTGCTCTGGGTGGAGGAATCACTATTCAGCCGGTATTACCGCAAACTATTTGTTTGTCAGGTTCTGCGCCATGGATTAAAGTTGTTTCACCTAATGGAGGAGAAGTATTTACTGCAGGTCAATCAATTACCGTAACATGGACTGATTGTAATATACCAGATAATGCAAATGTAAGTATCAGACTTCAGATGTTGTCTGGTAATGGAACTCCTGTAATATTTGGTTTTATCAATCAAACACCGAATGATGGTACGCAGACTATTCAGTTGCCAACAAATCAAAATTGGGGAGCTATGCAGTACGGTAACCTATTCAAGGTTCAAGTTGCTGGTACTAATAATATCCCTGCTTCGGATTTATCTAATAATTTGTTTGCTATTAATACTCAACAATCAGCATCTTCGTTGATTGTAAATCCAGTATTCTCTGGTTGTACAAAAATTGCAGCTGGGCATCCTCGACAAGGTTTATGTAATATAGTTATGAAGGTAAAGAATAATTCAAGCTCTAATATTTTGATCCCTAAGGCAAATATGGATTGGTATCCTAATAATTTTAATTCTATCAGGATCGAGAACTTAGATGGCTCTCCTACTCAGAACAGCTTTACACCATTTTTCATCTTGTCTGATGGTTCATCGAATACTGTTGATAACGTTAATTTGATCCCAAATGAAACAAAATTAGTATCTCTATCTTTTGTGTTCGACTTACCGTTAGGTAATCCGGTATACCCAATAAATACTACAAATGTTCAGATGCATTTTAGGGGTATCCCTTATCGGTCTGGATTATCATCTTCTTCATTAATGATTCATGATATTCCAAGTCATTATTCAGCCCCTGTTTCTTTGTAAATTAACTTTTTTTATATTGTTATTTATTATAGAATTCTCCTAGTATTAGATTATAAGAAGTAAACCTTTTTGTTTGTGTATTATCATGACTGATTGGGGATAGGTTTATTTTTTTCTGATTAATAAAAACAGCCACCATCAGGTGGCTGTTTTTATTAATCAGAAAAAAATTAAGCAATCAATCCAGCTTTTCGAAGAATTTGGTATGCACCATTTTTTTAAAGTTTTCATTATGTGAGTAGAAATTATTAAAGACAATGTTTCGCCTGTTTCTGGAACAAGCACCTTCTTTTTCTGAAGTTTTGCATATAGCTTTTACAAAAAAACCACCTTTGGGTGGTTTTTTGTATTTTATTATTTATTTTGGTATACTTATTTTATTATGGCAGGAATTGATATCGTATTTTATATTTTAATATTATTATTTTCAGTAATTTTACACGAATTATCTCATGGATACGCAGCCGAGGCATTGGGAGATTCAACTCCACGCATGGCAGGAAGGTTGACACTGAATCCGATCAAACATCTGGATCTTTGGGGTTCAGTATTGATTCCTTTGTTATTAGTTATTACCAATGCTGGTTTTTTGATTGGATGGGCAAAACCAGTACCATTTAATGTAAATCAATTACGAAATAAAAAATATGGACCAGCATTGGTTGCATTGGCTGGTCCTGTTTCTAATATTATTATTGCGATATCGGTTTCATTGTTGGCTCGATTGTTTATTTTTATTGGGGGTATTGATCCAGTTTCTATTTCTGCAATGGGTGAAATTTTTATTTCTCCAGAATTAAAAATTGCAGGAATTATCATTATTGTGAATGTTGTTTTGGCTGTATTTAATCTTGTACCTATTCCTCCGTTGGATGGGCATCATATTATGTTTGCATTATTTCCAAAACATTGGAATGCTGTAAGAATATTTTTTGAAAAATATTGGATGTTTATGTTGCTGTTCTTTATATTCTTTTTGTGGGATCTTCTTCTGCCTATCGTAATATTTGTATATACAGTTATTATAGGGAATATTATCCCCTTGTCAGCAGTTGTGTTATAATTATTTTATATATGTTTATTTTCCAAAAAATTTCATTTCGAATTTTTATTGTATTTGTTAGCTTTCTTTCAATATCAGTATATGCTGCAACTATTGGTACCAGTTCAAATTGTTCTACAAATGACTCTTGTGCGGAATTTACACAACACGTACAGGGCTCTATAAATTTTAATCCAACAGGAGGTAATGTTGAAATCGATGATACTACAGGAGATTTTTCTGGATATGCATGGGGTGATGTCGCTGGATGGATTAATCTTGATCCAACTTCTTCTGGGGTTGTTTTACAATGTTCTGGGGATACAGGTGCACTATCTGGATATGCGTGGGGAAGTCAGGTTGGCTGGATTAACTTTGCACCACAGGGTGGTGGTATAAGTATGAATGCAGAAGGAGAATTTGATGGATATGCATGGTCGGGGTCAAATGGTTGGTTGGAATTTTCTTGTCCAGGATCTTCTTGTGTGAGTACTGATTTTCAATGTTCAGATACTGAAACTACAACAACAGGTGGTTCATCTTTTGTTCCTGTGCCCTTGTTCGATGCTTGTCCTAATATAAATGGTTCTCAATCTTCGATTCCATCTGGATATATGCTGGTGGGTAATACGTGTATTTTAATTGACGTTTGCCCTAATATTATTGGAGCACAATCTACTATACCAGCAGGTTTTTCTTATAATAATTTGGGAAATTGTGTTGCTGATACAACTGACGTATGTCCAAATCTATCCGGTATTCAATCACTAGTGCCTTCGGGATACTCTTTAAATAATAACCAGTGTATCGCTGATGCTGTTGATATGTGTAGTAATATTTCAGGAACACAAACTTCGATTCCTAATAATCTTGTTGTAGATACAAGTGGTGATTGCGTGTTACCCATGACACCTGTGCCAACACCGGATATTCCTTTGCCGGATGCTCCAAACCCGGATGCCCCACAAAATCCTGATCAAAATAATACAACAAATCAAATTTCTTCAGATGACATGAGCGGTTTTACCTCTGATGCTTTTTCTCAATTACAAAAAGAGTTAAGTTTTTCAGAAAATGAAACAATACAAAGTATAAAAAAATATTTTGCTACAGATGCACCCATGAATACATTACAATTGATATCTACTGTTGCATTAGCTTCTGGATTGGCGGGAATGATTCCATCTTTTTTTCGTATTGGGAATATCCTCCTTTCATTTTTGGGAATTCGAAGACGTTATAAACCATGGGGGGTGGTTTATGACTCTGCAACAAAACAACCGTTGGATCCGGCATATGTTTCATTGTTGGATGCAACAGGAAAAGAAATTGCCAGTTCTATTACAGATCTTGATGGTCGTTTTGGATTTCCCGTATCACCGGGCTTGTATACTATTACCGTAGGAAAAACCCACTATATATTTCCTTCGGGTAAATTATCTGGTCGCACGAACGATGAATTATATCCAAATCTTTATTTTGGAGAACAAATTTCTGTAACAGAACAGGGACAAGTAATTACAAAAAATATCCCCATGGATGCCGAGGGTATTGATTGGAACGAACAAGCTAAAAAAGAAATGCAGGTAGCGAACTTTTTTAAAAAACATGATGTGTTGTTGATTCGAATTATTAATGTTTTGTATGTAGTGGGTTTTATGACTTCGTTGCTTGCCTTATTTTCCGTGCAATCAGTGTTTAATATTATTGTTGTTGGTTTGTATGTTGTTATGTTGTTCTTGTATATCATGGGTCTCCATCCAAAACCACACGGTATGTTGACTGATGGCAATGGGTATCCTATATCTTTTGCAATTATGCGTATTTTTAATGCACGATTGCAAAAAGAAGTTGCACACAAGGTTTCTGATGCTGATGGAAAATACTATTGTTTGATACAAAAAGGTGAATATTATGTAACCATTGAAAGAAAAAATCCTGATGGAACATATACCCATATATTTACATCATCACCATTCAAGGCTACAAAGGGTGTCATTAATCAAAATTTCACAACGACATCATAGTTTATTTACACAAATAGCACGTAGTAATCTCCGCATTCTTCTATGACTAGATTGACTTTATATAAAAAATATAATATAAACATATCAGAAATTAAAGCTCTTTTACAATAGTATGATTTGTTTGTCATGGCTACAAATTTCTCAGATATGGGAAACTTGTAGCCATGACAAACCTTGATTCAAGTTAGGTCCAATGGCTAAAACTAAAAATGATGAAAAAAAACATCGAAATAGGTTCGGCTGAATTTTTAGCTGACTTGCTATTAGTTCTCTTTCAAAAAATCAGAAGTGGGGAAATATCAGTCAAATATCTGGAATTTTTCTTGAATCTTTCTCCAAAGAAGAGAGCCGAGTTTATGGGAAGAAAAATTTTAGGAATAGTACTTCCTGAAAAGACATCCCATCTTAGTCTTATTTCTGAAGGCCGTGATTTAGTTGTTGGTAGCCCGGATACATCACCTATTGATCAAAAGGTATTTTCTAAGGTTCTTTTTAATAAAAACCTTAAAAATATAAGTTTTGATATTAAACAATCGGAAACTGAAAATGTTGCAGTCAATGTTTATGAACTAATTATGGATGGAAACATTTTGAATATTTGCCATTCTTTTGATATGGACAAAGGGGTTTTGGCTTTTGATTCTGAAGAGCAAATAAAGATGTTTGCCAGGGATCATCGTTGTTGGTTATGTCTTGGAGGTGCAACACTTTTTCTCTTTACTAAAAAAATAAGAGGAAAAGAAGAATTTCTTGTTGCCTCTGTCACTATCGGTACAGACAATTGTCTCAATGTGTATATTGATTTCTTTTCAAATGCTATTGTTTGGCTTGCTGAGGGTCATCATCGTTTTATTGCACCTAATACGGAAATTTTGATATCTTGATAAATCATCTTCTCTAAAATCTTATCCCCCCTGAAAAACAGGGGGGTTTTATTTACCCTATTTTTAGATAAAGACTTGCTTTTTTAAAAAGATTCTGTATACTGGGTTTGTTCATATAAAAGAGCAAATGAATGCTCTTTTTTCAAATCATAAATATATATGTCAACAATTAATCAATTACGAAGAAATCCAAGAGTCAAAGTTCCTAAAAAAACAAAGGCTGTTGCTATGACGTATTCTTTTAATACGCTCAAAAATAAACCTGTATATCACAGTTCTCCTTTTAAACGAGGCGTGTGTACAAAAGTATCTACAACAACTCCTAAAAAACCTAACTCTGCTTTGCGAAAAATTGCCCGTGTTCGTCTTACAAATGGTATGGAAGTTACTGCATACATCCCAGGTATGGGTCACAACCTACAAGAGCACTCTGTGGTTATGTTACGAGGTGGTCGTGTAAAAGACTTGATTGGAGTTCGATATCACATCGTTCGTGGTGTTTTGGACGCTCAGGGTGTAGACAAAAGACGACAATCTCGTAGTAAATACGGACGTAAACGACCAAAAGAAGCATAATTCATTTATTATATTATCTCTTATTTAGTTTCTCATATGCGAAGACCAGTAAAAAATCGAAATATACCAGGCCCAGATTCAATCTATAATTCACAAAAGATAGGACGTCTTATTAATTACGTTATGTTGGACGGACGAAAAGAAACAGCTCGTGCTGTTGTATATCAAGCTCTTGAGCGAATCAAAAAAGAATCTGAAAATCCAAACCCATTAGAGGTTGTTGATTTGGCTTTTAAAAATGCAGGTCCTGCATTAGAAGTTCGATCACGACGTGTTGGTGGTGCAAACTATCAGGTTCCCCGAGAAGTACGACCAGAGCGACGATTAGCTTTGGCTATGCGATGGATTATGGAAGCTGCTCGAAAGAAAAAAGGACAACCTATGTATATTAAATTGTCTGATGAAATTATTTTGGCAAGTAAAAATGAAGGTGAAGCGGTAAAACGAAAAGAAAACACCTTGAAAATGGCAGAAGCAAACAAAGCATTTGCACACTTTGCTTGGTAATCAAAAGAATCTTAAAATAAAATCCCTTCCTTGAGGGGATTTTATTTTTTAGAAGAGTTTTTTGATTGCAAAAAAATCTAGATATAGTATAGTAACCTTGTCTGGGCGTTCCCAAAAAGATACTATCTTTTCTGATGCACACTGTATCAGCTGTTGGAATGCTCTTTTTATTCACACGATATAACACATAAAACAGAACATACATTATGAAGCGAGATTATCCATTAGAAAAAGTAAGAAATTTTGGAATTATTGCCCACATTGATGCGGGTAAAACAACAACATCAGAACGCGTATTATTTTACACGGGCGTATCACATAAGATTGGTGAAGTACATGACGGTGCAGCTGTTATGGACTGGATGGAACAAGAGCAAGAACGAGGTATTACTATTACTTCGGCTGCGACTACTTGTTTTTGGAAGCCATCTTACGACACATCAGGAACCAAAGACCGTGAACATCGTTTCAATATTATTGACACCCCTGGTCACGTTGACTTTACTGTAGAAGTAGAACGATCATTAAAGGTTTTAGATGGTGCGGTAACTGTATTTGACGGTGTTGCCGGTGTTGAACCTCAATCTGAAACGGTATGGCGTCAAGCAGATAAATACAAAGTTCCTCGTATGTGTTTTATTAATAAATTAGACCGAACAGGAGCTTCTTTTGAAAAAGCATATAAATCTATTATTCAACGATTAACTCCAAACGCTGTTCGATTTCAAATGCCTTGGGGAGAAGAAGAAAATATGCAGGGTGTTATCGATTTTATTCGTATGAAGGCATATACTTTTGAGGGAGAAATGGGTTCTGAAATTGTAGAACATGAAATTCCTGCAGAATATAAAGAAGAATCAGAAATGTATCGTTCTGAATTGATTGAAAAGATTGTTGAAAATGACGAAGTATTAATGAATCGCTATCTTGAAGGTGGAGAAATAACCGTAGATGAATTAAAGCAAACAGCTCGAAAAGCAGTTATTGCAAACCATCTTGTGCCTGTATTTTGCGGTACAGCATTGCGAAACAAAGGCGTTCAATTGGTATTAGATGGTGTTATTGATTATTTGCCATCTCCAGTTGATGTTCCACCAATCAAGGGAATAAACCCAAAAACAAAAGAAGAGGTAGAACGTCCATCTGACGATGCTTCACCTTTTGCTGCATTGGCATTTAAGTTACAAACTGATCCATTCGTTGGGCAACTAACTTATATTCGTGTATATTCTGGAATTCTTGAAGCTGGTTCTTATGTGTATAATCCTCGCACAGAACAACGTGAACGTATTGGACGTATTTTACGTATGCACGCCAATGAACGAGAAGAAGTAAAGCAAGTTTTTGCAGGTGAAATTGCTGCTGCTGTTGGATTAAAAGATGTAACTACTGGAGATACCTTATGTGACGAGAATCATGTGGTAGCATTAGAAGGTATCGATTTTCCAGAACCTGTTGTGCAATTAAAAATTGAACCAAAAACAAAAGCTGACCAAGAAAAAATGGGTATGGCATTATCTCGATTGTCCGCCGAAGACCCAACATTCAAGGTTTCAACAGATACAGAAACCATGGATACCATTATTGCTGGTATGGGTGAATTGCATCTTGAAATTTTGGTTGATCGTATGAAACGAGAATTCGGCGTAGAAGCAACTGTTGGAAAACCACAGGTGGCATATCGTGAAACAATTACAGGAACTGCTGATGTTGAACATAAATATGTAAAACAATCAGGTGGTCGTGGTCAATATGGACACGTAAAAATTCGTATTAAACCTCTTGAAAAAAATCAGGACATGGAAAAGATTCCAAAGAACGTGAAACGTAGTGAAGGATTTGAATTCGTTAACAATATAAAAGGGGGTGTTGTTCCATTGGAATATATCCCTGCTGTTGAAAAAGGCATTAAGGAAGGAATGCAAAGAGGCGTCTCTGCTGGATATCAAATGACAGATATTTCTGTTGAATTATATGACGGTTCATCTCACGATGTTGACTCTTCTGAAATCGCGTTTAAGATTGCTGCTTCTCAGGCATTTCAGGATGCTGCAAAACAAGCACGTCCAGTAATTCTAGAACCAATGATGCGTGTCGAAGTTGTGGTACCACCAGATTTTGTTGGAGACGTAACAGGAGATATTTCTTCTAAACGAGGACTCATCGAAGGTTCAGAGGATCGTGGTATGGTCCAGGCTATTCGTGCAACGGTGCCACTATCAGAGATGTTTGGGTACATGAACAGTCTTCGGTCTATGACATCAGGACGAGGCTCATTTACGATGGAATTTTCTCGATATGATATTGTCCCATCTAACATCGCTGCTGATATTGCGGGAACTCGACAGGGTAGAAGATAATACTTACTTGTGTATAACACAAAAACCCCCTATATAGGGGGTTTTTGTGTTATACACAAGTAAGTAAGGAAAAATACTTGACTTTTTAGTATAATGTGTGCTAAAATTGGAACATGAATAATGAAGAATTACAAGCTCTTGCAGACCGTATCGCATCAGGCGAAAACGTATCTGAACAAGACAAAGAACAATTTATTAACGAAGTTACCAGTGTTCTTGATCAGGCAGGTGAAGAAATAGGAGAACAATCCGTTTAATAATCATTAATATTTATAATATGTTTGAAAACCCTTTTAAATCAAAGCCACAGCAAGAAGTCGTACCTGTAAATGGAATGGAGCAAATTCAAGATTTTGTTGCTGGTAAATTAGATACCATGCAATCTTTGTTTGCAAAATTAGAAGTTTTATTTGATAAGGCTGGAGAAAATGTTGAAAATCTAAAATTGTCTCCAGAATTAGCATCTCGTGCAAAAATTGTACTGCCTGTATTTATGTCATTATTGGCAACTTTTGGTAGTGTAGATGATGCACAGGCTCAGGAACGAGACAGATACGGTATTATTATTAAAACACAAACAGCTCCAACACAACCAGGTTCAACAAAAACAATGCAAATGACACAACAAGAATGGGTTGCCGAACAGCAAAAACAAGCAGCAGAACAAAAACGACAAAAAGACCTAAAAACAGCTCAAAATCTAAGAATAGCTGGTGGGGTTACTATGGCCGTGGGTACTGTATTACAGGGGGTGGGGGCTATGTCACAAGACGCAAAAACACAGAACGCTCTTCTTATTTCTGGTTCAGTATTAAATATGGCAGGAACAGGAATGGTTGTAGGTGGTAATATGAAAGCTGGTCAAGCTGGTGGAGGTTTTCCACAAGGAACAGGAATGAATCCTGGTGGAAGAAATATGTACGGATTGAATCGTTAAATTCAGGTACTTGACTCTTTTTTAATTTTAGTATAAGATGCGTTTTATCGCACATTGTGTTACCTTTTGTAATTCAAGAAGCGAACCTCAAACGAAAAAATCGTTTTTATTAATTATTCATTAATTAACTCATGTTCTCTTTGAACCTCTGAGTGTAAATTATCATGGCAGAAATATTCGATCGATCAAAACCACACGTTAACGTAGGTACTATTGGGCACGTTGACCACGGAAAAACAACATTAACAGCAGCTATCCTGTATGTTCTTAATCTTGCAGGTAATGGCTATAGTTCAAAAATCAAGGACATAAGTCAGATTGACTCGGCTCCTGAAGAAAAAGCACGTGGAATTACTATCGCGCTTTCTCATAATGAATACGAAACACCAAATCGTCACTATGCACACATTGACGCTCCTGGTCACGCTGACTACATTAAAAACATGATTACTGGTGCAGCTCAGATGGACGGCGCTATTATCGTAGTTGCTGCTACTGATGGTGTTATGCCACAAACTCGAGAACACATTTTGTTGGCGAGACAAGTTGGTGTACCTAAAATTGTTGTTTTCTTGAACAAGTGTGATATGGTTGACGATCCAGATTTGATCGAACTAGTAGAAGAAGAGGTTCGTGAATTACTTACAAAATATGAATTTGACGGTGCAAATGTACCCGTTATCAAAGGTTCAGGTTTGAAAGCTCTTGAAGCAAAATCTATAGATGATGAATGGGCTAAGAAAATTATCGAATTGGCTGAAACTTTGGATTCTTATATTCCAATGCCAGTGCGTGAGTTAGATAAGCCTTTCTTGATGCCCGTAGAAGATATTTTCTCTATTGAAGGTCGTGGAACTGTAGTAACTGGTAAAATTGAACGAGGAATGATCAAAGTTGGTGAAGAAATCGAAATTGTTGGAATGGCTCCTACACAAAAAACTACAGTAACTGGAGTTGAAATGTTCAACAAACAATTACAAGAAGGTATGGCGGGAGATAACGCTGGAATTCTTTTGCGAGGTCTTAAAAAAGAAGACATCACACGTGGGCAAGTATTAGCAAAACCAGGTACTTTGACTCCTCATACAGAATTCGAATGTGAAGTATATATCTTGAAAAAAGATGAAGGTGGACGACATACTCCTTTCTTTAAAGGATATAAACCTCAGTTTTATATCCGTACAACTGACGTAACTGGTGAAGTAACTCTTCCAGAAGGTGCAGAAATGGTTATGCCAGGAGATACAGTAAAATTGAAAGTAAAACTATTGGTGCCAGTTGCCCTAGAAGAACAACAACGCTTCGCTATTCGTGAAGGAGGTCGAACCGTTGGTGCAGGTGTTTGTACAAAAATTATTGCTTAACATTTTGATCTAACAATATCTAAAGCGTCATATGAAGACAGTATCAAAAACAAAAAAAGGAGATACACAAGAAACTGCAGTACGTTTACGTATTCGTGTTCGAGCGTACGAGAATAAAATTCTTGATACTTCTGTAAAACAAATTATGGATATTGCTTTACGTCATGAAGCAGAGGTGCGTGGACCAGTTCCACTTCCTACAGAAATAAAGAAGTATACGGTAAACAGAGCATCATTCGTGTATAAAAATGCACGAGAGCAATTTGAAATACGAGTACATAAACGCTTGATCGATATTATCAACCCATCACCAAAAGTAATTGAATCACTCACGAACGTAAATTTGCCTTCAGGTGTTGAAATTGACGTCAAAATGATGTAACACATTCAGTAATGTCCTACTTATGAAGTTTATAATTGGAGAAAAAAAAGAAATGACACAATTTTTCGATGCTACTGGTACAGTGCATCCCGCAACACGTATTTTTGTTGGGAAAGTTGTTGTCACACAAGTCAAAACTATTGAAATTGATGGATATACATCAGTTCAGGTTGGATTTGGTATACAAAAAAAAGATAGAATGAAAAAACCTTTCATTGGTCATATTAAAGATTTAGGAGATTTCAAATACGTAAAAGAATTTCGAGTATCTCCTGAGGAAATAGATAGCTACAAAGTTGGAGATGAAATTTTATTGGAAAATTTTATTGCTGGCGATCTAATAACTGTTTCAGGTATCTCAAAAGGTAAAGGATTTCAAGGGGTTGTAAAACGACATGGTTTTCACGGAGGGCGTCGTAGTCATGGTCAAAAACACTCGGAACGAGAACCTGGATCAATCGGTGCAGGAGGAATTCAACGAGTACAGAAAGGAATGAGAATGGGTGGGCGAATGGGTGGCGACCGCATTACGGTAAAAAACCTAAAAGTTCTTTCTATTAATTCTGCTTCTGGTGAATTATTGTTGGGGGGTGCAGTGCCAGGTCGTCGAGGAACATTACTAGAAATCACTGCTCTTGCATAATTATATGACTTCTCTTACCTCAAATGTATATACTCAAGATGCAAAAATTGCAGGAAAAGTAACTCTTCCTGAATCAGTTTTTGGTCTTCGAAAAAATACCGACCTTGTGCATCAAGTAATTGTTTCTTTACAATCAAATGCTCGTGCTGGAACAGCTCATACAAAAAATAGATCCGAAGTGAGTGGTGGTGGTAAAAAACCATGGAAACAAAAAGGAACTGGACGAGCTCGTCATGGATCTAACCGTTCACCTATTTGGATTGGTGGAGGTATCACTCATGGACCAAGAGCTGATAAAATTTATGACAAGAAGATAAATGAGAAAGTTCGCCGAAAAGCACTTTTCCATGTGTTATCTGATAAATTAAAAGCAGGAATGATTTTATTTATAGAAGATCTACGTTTTCCTGCAATAAAAACAAAAGATGCTTCCTCTGTACTTGTTTCATTATCTTCATTAGACGGATTCAATGGTCTTTCTGGAGAAAAAAGAAAGAGCACTTTGGTGGTATGTCCAGAATTAGCTGAAAATGTTCGAAAAAGTATGCGAAATATTCCTAAATTATCTGTACGTACTCTTTCAAAGATTAATGCTTTGGATGTTGCGGCACATCAGTATATAGTTTTTGTACAACCAAAAGATACTATTGCTGTTTTAGAGAAAAAGGTAGCTCAGTCGAAAAAACAAATCGCTGTAGAAGCATAAAGGTATGGCATTATTTAAATCAGGAAAAAATAAAAAAGCAAAAGAAATTGTAGAATCAACTAGGGATCTTTCTTGGGTATTACAAAATCCAAGAATTACTGAAAAGACTGCTCGGTTATCAGAAGGTCGTGCGTATACTTTTGTGGTCAGTCCTCGTTCTACAAAACGAGATATTATTCAGGCTATTGAACAAATCTACAAGGTTTCTCCAATCAAGGTTTCTGTTACACAAATTCCTTCTCAGTCAGTTGCACGAAAAGGTATCAAAGGAACAAAATCAGGTGGTAAAAAAGCAGTCGTATATCTTGCAGAAGGATCTGTTATTGAATTTGTATAAAATTAGATATGAAAAAATATAAACCAACATCCCCATCACGTCGACAATTAGTTACTGTAAGTTACAGTGAGCTGACAACGCGTACTCCACACAAGGCTTTAACAAAAGGTGGTAAACGACATGTGGGACGAAATAATCAGGGACGCATTACTACTCCTCACAAAGGGGGTGGTCACAAAAGAAAATATCGAGAAATTGATTTCTTGTATAATAAACATAATGTTACTGCAAAAATAGAGACTGTTGAATATGATCCAAACCGTTCATCATTTATTGCTTTGGTATGTTATCACGATGGAGAACGAAGATATGTTATCATTCCACAAAAAATGAAAGTAGGTGATACATTTATCGTAAGCGAAGATGCTCCGGTAACTTTGGGTAATCGTCTTCCATTGTCAAAGATATCTGTAGGTACTTTTGTATATAATATTGAATTAAAACCACAAGGAGGATCAAAATTAGCTCGTTCCGCTGGAACATATGCTCAGGTTGTTGCACATGATCGTGGGTATGCTCACTTGAAAATGCCATCAACTGAAATTCGAAAAGTTTCTGACAAAGCATATGCATCTGTTGGAGAAGTTTCAAATGAAAGTCATAAATTAAGAAATCTTGGAAAAGCTGGTCGTTCACGATGGTTAGGTATTCGACCTACTGTTCGTGGGTCTGCGATGAACCCTGTCGATCACCCACACGGTGGTGGAGAAGGACGTCAAGGTATTGGTTTGCGACGTGGGCCAAAAACTCGTCATGGAAAATTGGCATACGGTGTAAAAACAAGAACTCCTAAAAAATATTCAAATAAAAATATTGTTTCTCGAAGAAAAACTGGAAAACGATAAAATAAAATCCCCATTTGGGGATTTTATTTTATCTATGTTATAATAGTTATATTATCTTTTCAATGAATAAAAATATATAATGAATATTTCTCATATTTTAAAAAAGAATTTTACTAAACGCATTACTATTATAGTTGGCTTTTTAGTTGTTCTCTTTTTCTATGTTTCTATCGTTGTTTTTGCTATTGCCCCAGGTCAAACATTAGATCCTATTGGAGATGCCTTATGTATTGGCCCTGGTGATCCAGGCTGTGTCATTATTTTTCCAAGTGAAATTGAACGAGACTCTGGTGCTCCATCATCAACACCAATAGGAGATGATGCAGTGATATACATGGATGAATCAAATGGTGATGTGTATTCTTGGGATGGGACGCAGTGGAATATTTTGGGCGGCGGTGGCGGTGGTCCAATTACAGGCACGACATCAGCGAGTTATGCGACGTCAGACGATAATGGCGACGACATCATTATAACTGCTAACGTATCGGGTTCAGCAGGAAATAACATTGAACTAACTTTTAATGGTAGCAACTCTATAGCCGATGCGGTCTTGACTTGGAATACTGCGAATCCTGCAAATACTGCAACTATCTCAGGAGCAGGTGACCCAACTTTTGTCCCAGGTGCTTCAGTAGACTTGCTACAAGGTGGTTCTGAAACTTCTCTAGTAGCTAGTGGACTTGTAACGCCATTTGGAGTTTTCGATGCGGCAGGTATTTCTGCATACGATTCTGTTAATAATATTTCAGTAATTTCAGCATATGGTAATTTAAGTGATATATCTGGAGCAGAAGGAGTGTCGACACTCTACGGTCTTCTATCAGGTGCAGGAAATGTTAATTTATTTATAGCAAATGAAGAAGGTGCTCAAATAGCAAGTACTGATCAAAATACTTATCAGTCTAGTATATACGCAGCTGGAGACGGAGCAGGAATTAGCTACAATTCAAACGGACTACGGATCACAGACTCTGATATTAGACTTAATATAAACGGTAATACTTTTGATCTACCATTTAATACACCACCGAATGGTGTCGGCGATGTAATGAAAATTTCCGCTGTTAACGGTAGCAGTTATGAAATGGAATGGGGACCAGTAGGTGGTGGAGGTGGGCTACCTTCACAAACAGGTAATGCTGGTAAGTACCTTCAAACAGATGGTACTATTGCTAGTTGGGAATTAACACCTGCTGGCTCACCAATAACAATTGGAACATCAGGTAACACACTATACTCATCAGGATTAACAGGAACAGGTCAAGGAGATATAGTAGTAGGTAATAATATATTCTTAGGGGATGGTGCTGCAACTGGTGCATTTAACGTATCTAATTCAAACTTTTTTGGAATTTATGCTGGTGATACTGCAACCAATGCTAGTAATTCAAACTTCTTAGGACCTGCTACTGGGATGGGTGCAACCAATGCTAGTAATTCAAACTTCTTAGGTACTAGTGCTGGTAGTGCTGCAAGTAATGCTAGTAATTCAAACTTCTTAGGTTATGAATCTGGACTGGGTGCATCTGGTGCATCCAACTCTAACTTCTTTGGTCGTCAATCTGGAATGAGTGCAACCGACGCCACCTTCTCTAACTTCTTTGGTTCCGGTGCAGGAAATGGTGCAACCAACGCCTCCTCCTCTAACTTCTTTGGTTCTGGTGCAGGAAATGGTGCAACCAACGCCGCCTTTTCTAACTTCTTGGGTAACGGTGCAGGAGTTAATGCAACCAGCGCCTCCAACTCTAACTTCTTGGGTAACACTGCAGGAAATAATGCAACGTCCGCCTCCAACTCCAACTTCATGGGGCTCAATGCAGGAAATGGTGCAACGTTCGCCGCCTCCTCTAACTTCTTTGGTTCCGGTGCAGGAAATGGTGCAACCAACGCCGACGTCTCCAACTTCATGGGGCTCAATGCAGGAAATAATGCAGCGTTCGCCTCCTCCTCCAACTTCTTGGGTTTCAATGCAGGAAATGGTGCAACCAACGCCACCAATGCCAACTTTATTGGTCAGAATGCAGGACGAAATGCAACCAGCGCCTCCAACTCTAACTTCTTGGGTAACACTGCAGGAAATGGTGCAACCGGCGCCAACCACTCTAACTTCTTGGGTAACCTTGCAGGAAATGGTGCAACCAACGCCGCCCTTTCTAACTTCTTGGGTAACCTTGCAGGAAATGGTGCAACCGACGTTTATCTTTCTAACTTCTTGGGTAACCTTGCAGGATATGGTGCAACCGACGCCGCCTTTTCTAACTTCTTTGGTTCCGGTGCAGGAAGTGGTGCAACCAATGCTAATAACTCTACTTTTATTGGATATCAAGCGGGTGCTTCTAACGCTATTGACACTGGTTCACAAAATTCAAATAACTCAATCTTCATTGGAAATAATGCAGGATATCAAGTAGCTGACTTTGGACTTGATAACTCAACTGGTGGTACATCCATCCTTATCGGTGATGACACCTCAACAGGAGGTTTCTCTAATTCTATCGGTATTGGAGAAGGTGCCACCAACACGGCAACCAATCAGTTCATGATAGGGTCAATTACTAGTGCCATAAACACCGTACGCATCCAAGGATCATTAATTGGTACACAATGTACCATCACTACAGGTACCGGTATCGCATGTACATCAGATGAACGATTAAAAACTAACATCGTAGACAT